>MDTB01221961.1_pt1 | contig 30333 bp, 29 predicted proteins | sample 811161 | NCBI WGS metagenome assembly MDTB01 (sample SAMN05326650, study PRJNA326480) | marine metagenome | isolation source: seawater | place: Mediterranean Sea | collected 2009 | reverse complement strand
TAGAAAATTTCAAAATAGGAGAGTCAATTACTCAATTACCTTGTAAACATTATTTTCATAAAGAATGTCTAAGTAAATGGTTTAGTTTAAAAAATATATGTCCATTATGTAAATTAAAATGTTAGTATATAAACATTTATTTATGTTTTAATTTATTATTTGTTTCCTGTAGTTGTTTCATAATATTAGCTATCTCTTCTCCAGTGAGTGGTTTTTTATTGCCATCGGGTAGTTTAATTTTCCAAGAGCCTATCATTTTTTCCAAATTATTATATTTTTCAGTTAATTCAGATAATTTATTTGTTGTATTATTTAATTCATTTGATTTATTATTTAATTCATTTACTAGTTGATTTAATTTCTGTGATAAAAAATTAATATGATTTTGCTGTTCATGCATAGTTTTTTGTTGTTCTTCAATCATTTGTGCTATTTTTTCTGAAGATAATTTTTGTGGAGCCTCTCCTGGTTTTTTAATAACAAATCCATTACTTCGGTCTTTTTCGGCCATTTGTCGTCGTTTTTCTTCTATTTCTATCATTTGTTTAAGTACATCTGGTTTTTTTTCTGGCTTTCCTGGTTCATAATTTTCTAAAGTTTCATCTATATCTTCTAAAAACCATTTTTTTATTTCTGGTTCTTTTAAAAAATAATCGATTGTTTTATCACTAACTTTACTTACAGGAGTCGGGCCTCCTTGTAAAAGTTTTTTTTTATCAAAAGTATTTTGTGTATGTGAAAATACTAAAATAGTGTGTTTTGGTTCTAATTGTATCATAGGAATGCTATATGATTTTAAAAATTCTTTTTCTTCTGCTAAACTTTTATCTTCATTATATTTTGTAATTTGTAATAATTGTCTTTTAAAAGCAAATGTACCCGCTGTAGCATGATTAGGACCATAAGGTCCAAATTGCCACATTTGTTCTATATGTTTAAAATATATGTAAATTTCACTTGCACCAGCAACAAGATGTTTAGATGCAGTAAGCATTTTAACAGCATGTTCAATTCTTGTAGGAGGATAATAATCATCATCATCCATATAAACAATAATATCTCCGGTACTTTTTTCATGCATTAAATTTCGTTTTTTACCTAATCTCATTTTTTTTTCATACTTATAATATTTAACATTTGGATGATCTTTAACTAAATCTTCAATAGGATCATCTCCGTCATCTATAATTATCCACTCTATTTTTTCTTTAGGATATGTTTGATTATTAAAACATTTAATCATAGATGGAATAAATGGACGTCTATTAAAAGTAGGAGTACATACACTTACAAATGGAAGTTCTTTAGATTTTTTTGTTTTTTTAATTTTTTTTTTATGTCCTTTTTTTCCCATTATATAATTATACAATTTATTTTATATTTATATTTTGAACTTTAATAATATTAAGTAGAACATTTATATGCTTTAGAATCTACATTACCAAAACCTACTCCACCAAAACATCCAGATACACGTATTAACATCCTAATAATAATTATTAAAAATGTAACTAGTACAACTATACCAATACCATTAATTACATTTGGATAATCCGTTAATGTAGTTGTAGCAGCCCAATATACAATTAGTACAACTAATGTTAAAATAAATTCTTGGTTATATTTTAAAATAGGTAATAATTGTTGAATAAATTTACCACTAGTTAATCCCCATAATGGCAAAAAATACCATGCCATTAAACTAATTGGTATAGCAGAAAACCAACATAATCCCATAAATAATATAGAAGAAATAGCTACACCTATAGTTATTGCTACAATACTTAAATAATATAAAAAACTTAAACTACCAAAAGTAAACATATCTACAAAACTAAAACTTGTAAATGTGGGTTGATATTTTCTTAAATCTATAGGTTGTTCAGTTATAGCAGCTAAAATACTAACGCCTATAGAATAAGGAAAAATAATTAATACAGAAATTAAAATTAAAAATGCTGGACCAAAAGTTAATAATATTTTATTAATAAAATTGCGATATAAATCTCCTAATAAATTTTTAGGATAGCCTGGATTAATAGTGGTTAATATTTGCCATAACATCCATCTGTAAGACCAAAAACCAAATAAGATTGGTGTAATAAAAAAAGAACGCCAATTGCCATAATTAATCCAATTATAAGGCATAGCATAATTTTTTAAATTGAAATAAGCAGCCATATTATCTTCTCCTTTTTGTAGATCATAAAATTGTAATAATTTTGTTCCACTTTTTGTAGGTGAACAATTATATCCTTCTTTACCACAATTATAAGTTCCAACATATAAATATGGTTTTTTTTCTATATCTAGTCCAAAAATTTCTGGATTTGTCTTAATATCATCTGATTTATATACTAACATAATCATTAATGAATTTAATATTATTGTAAAAAATAGACTACCTGTATACTGTATAATTTTTAAAAACCAATATAAATATGATTGTAAAAATTTTGTAGTAAATAGAAAATTTGACATTATACTATATTTATAAAATAATAATCAAAATAATATATTATGAGTCGTAAATTAGTAAATTATACTCTTATAGTATCATTATTCATACAAATAATTATAATTTTAGTAACTGGTATAGGAGTCTTTGTGCAAGTAAGTCCACAAGATTATATTATTAAACAAATATTTATTTTAGAATATATAGTTCAAATAATTGAGGCTGCTATGTATCTATGGTTATCTTATTCTCTAGTTAATTCAGAAATTATGGTACAGCGTCGTTATATAGATTGGTTTATTACAACACCTATAATGTTATTTACAACAGTACTTTATATGAAATATAATACAATGAGTTCTAAAACATCTTCATTAACAATGCAAATGATTTTAAATAATGATTTAAATAACTTATTATCTATATGGGGATATAATATATTAATGTTATTATGCGGATTAATAGGAGAATTATATCCTAGTTATTCAAAAATATTAATCCCTATAGGTTTTTATTTTTTTTATAAAGTATTTTATATTATTTTTGATAAATTTGTGTTAGATAATATTATTAATTTTAGATTATTTATATTTATAACAATAGTATGGGGTTTATATGGAATTGCAGCTTTAATGAGTACAAATATTAAAAACATTTGCTATAATATTTTAGATATTATATCTAAAAATTTCTATGAAATTTATATTTTTGGTGTAATGCTAAGTCTTAATTAGAAAAAGCTAATCCAACATTTCCTCCAATAAATTCAACTATATTATATCTCTCTTCCATGAAAACAATATCATAATTATACTTAAAAGTATTATTATTTTGAACAGATGTGCCTATAGGTGTTCCATCTTCTGAACATAATGTTTTATAGTTTTTTTTATCATTAAGAGGAGGTGTCATAGTTGTAATTTCTAGTTCTATTTTTGAAAATTTACTAGTATTCATAGCTCCTGTAGGTTGACTAAGCATTTGATTAGTGTCTAATTTAAAATTATAACAATAGAGTCCATCTTTTGCTTCTCCAGATGTTCTAGTATATTTTTCTATATAGTTATAAATTCCTTCATCCATTAAATTTTCTCTATATTTACCATCAATAACAATTGCAGCATTAGACATTATTGTTTTATCATTTTCGACAGTATAAATACCTGTAGATGAAAAGCTAAATGGACAGTTTGCTCCACCCCAATAATTATAAAATGGTAATGGAGAAGGTGCTGGTATATAAGATACACCAATATCTTTAGAATCAATTAAATGACTATATTTTGAAGGTATAGTTGGTGATATGAAATTTGTTGTAATATCTTTAGATAGTAATTTAGTAGTATTATATTTATTAAATATGTTATCATAATTTTTATAATATTCTTCTAAAATTATATTTTGTGGTGGTGCAATAGATTTAAATATACTATTTTCTACTGGTGGTATAGATTTAAATATATAATTATCTGGAATAGTTATATTACTTGACGTAGATAAGGGCGATTCTATTGCACTATTTAATGGTGTTATATATATCCATGTTGTTCTAGCACGTGTTTGGTCATATATTTCATCATAATTAGTTATATAATTAGTATCAAAATATTTTAAAATATTTTTATATATACTTCCGCAGGTTTTTTTAAACGATGCAGTAGCTTCAAAATAATTATATGATGGGTCTTTATTTGTATACAATATATTCTCTCCAGAAATAGTAGTATAATATAGTAAATTATGATAATTACTTTTTTTAGAAGAGTATGACTTAATTGAATTATCATAGTTACATCTATTACTATCACATTCTCCTGAAATATTTACTATTTCAGGATTAATATACCTCATTAGATTATTTAATCCATCAACTGACATACCAGCACGCTCCGAATATCGTTTATAGTATTGAAAATTATATGACTCACTTTTTGGTAAATCAATTAAAAATTCATTTAAATGCTGACATTCAGAATCAATTATAGTATTATTAGATAAATCACATGATGTATCTGTAAATGCTATGAGTGATAAATCATTTTGAAATGCAGGATTATAATACATAATTTTATTATGAGAAATATCAAGTATTTTTTCTGTAAAATTTTTTTCAATTTGTTTAGAAGAATTAGCACCAGAATACCAAGAAAAAACGGTTCCTAAATTATTATTTTTACTAAATGGTGTATAACTATTATCCAAACCATCATAAAACCATTCATATAAAGTATCTGATGTATGCTTATATAACATAATATCATTTAAGTTCCTTCCTTCAGCAAATACAACTAATGGATATAATTTATCAGAAATAGTTTGACAAATAAAAAAATAATTTTCTGAATTGACTAAATATAATGATGAAATATTGTTATATTCCGATTTAATACAATATATATCAGTAGAAGAAATTGGCTCTTTAAATAAATTCATCGACCAAGATTTTGTAATGGGTATATTATTATTTTTTTGAAATATATTATCAATTTGTATTCGTATTTTATAATTATCATAATAATTTTCTTCTAATGGTTTACAATAATTATTTATATTTATATTTCCTAATTCTCCAGGCCAATATAAATGTTCGTTTTTAGTATTATTTATCGTTAATAAATATTGTTGATTAAATTTATTTGAGGGGTCATACCAATTCATTAAAGCATTTGCAGGATTAGTCTTGTCTAAATTAAATGTAATAGTTGTACTATTAACTGATAAATCCTCATCTATATATTTAAAATTTATAGGAGTTTCATTATTATTTAATAATATATCATTAACATCTTCTTCACTTACAATACTCCATGCTACGGCATAACGATTTTGTATATTATTTTTTATAATATCTTCTGATAATTTATTATTATGATTATAAAAATTTGGAATGTTATCTATAATTTTATCTTTAATATTTTTAAAATTAGTTAAACTTGGTTGTATAAAATTAGTATCTGTATTATTGCCTATATCTGTTTGTTTTTCATTATATGATGTATCATATAATATAATAATTTTATCAGCTTTGTTATTTGGTATAGTAGTTAGAGATAAATCTATTAATAAACGTGAGTCATTATTAAAATATTTCATTAATTCAAAAAAATTCAAATATGTGTTTCCTGATATATCTAATATAGTTTGTGATGTATCAAATATATTATATATTGTGTATATATCTGACCAATTATATATTCTAAAGTTATGATTATTGTCTAATTTTAGTTCTGTATATAAATTTTCTAATTTATTTACTGTAATATTTGTATTATTAATTGTACTAGTTTGAAGATTATTTTGTAAATAAGAGATATCTATATGTTGTAATAACGGAAATTGGGAAAAATTATTACATTCATTATAATTTTTAGTAGTATTACAATTTGAATTATAACTTATTTCAAACATCTTACTTAATGCTCTTATACCTTCACAATTCTCAGAAATTGTTTCTTTACAATCGGGCCATGATGTTAATTGTATAGGTAACTTTTTATATTTAAAATTAGAATTATAATTTATTGTTATATTTCTAGTTAAGGTTTTAATGTTATAATCTGAATCATTTCCATATTGTATATTAAATGGACAATTAATATTCGTATGATAATCTAAATTATTAGTTACCGATTTTGTTAAACTAGTCCAATACCACTTGTTATTTGTATTAGTATAATTAAGTTTAAAATCAAAATTTTTGCTAAATAATTCTCCTTTAAAATCAGATTGAACACAAATAAAATCAATATAATAATTAAGAAATGATGGTTTTTTTTCTGTATTATTAATATGACAATTTTTAGCAAATACTAATTCATAAGTATATTTTGATAATTTATTTTTACTAGCACGATAAAATACAATATTATTTGTAACATTATGTTTCCATAACCTAAAAAACGTATAGTTTTTTGAATATATATAACTATTATCACATTTAATATTTCCAAAATATATTTTGCTATTATCTTTTAATGTAGTAATATTATTATTATTTATATCATTATAATATGATACTCCAGTAATTTCGTGGTAATTACCATAATATTGACTTAATGCTTGAGTAAATCCTCCATATTCATATGTAGAATAGTTATCATCTTTACGATTTATAGTAAAATTGATATTATTGTATTCTGTTTTTTGTTTACCTATATTTATTTCACATGATGTAGTTTTATCATTAATATTATAAAAAATATTTCTATTATCACTATTATCAATAAGACTATATATATTTTTTTTATTATTATTATAATTAAATAGATAATATCGTTTATCATCACTGCACCATACATCGAATGATGCTGTTAACAGAGATACAATATTTTTGGGTATATTATTTATATTAACAATAGATTGATAGTAAAATTTGTTTGAAATATAACTAATTTTAGGATTATCTTTTTCTCCAAAAATATTATCTAAACTAACATAGCTTATATCAAAATTACATGTTTTATTTAAATTATTTATATTTAAATAATGATATGCATTATTATAATTGGTATCTGATATACCTTGCATATACTTTATACATTCAGTATTACAAATAGGAATTGGTGTAGGTATAGGTGTAGGTATAGGAGTAGGCACAGGAGTGGGTATAGGACTAGGTACAGGACTAGGCACAGGAGTAGGTGCAGAAGTAGGTTTTGGTGTAGGATTTGGTGTAGGATTTGGTGTAGGAGATGGGTCTGGATTAATTATTTGTTGACAAGAACTTTGTGTGCCCTGTTCAGGCCAAATAGGTTTCATATTGATAACATTTTCTACGTTTTTTTGATTAATTAATTCTTCTAGTGATGGAGGTAAATATCCTACGTGTTTATTAACATCATTTCCTTGCTCTCTAAATACAGGTTGAATATTTTCATCAGATTTTTGTTTATCTTTTAGTAGCTGTGAAAGATAATGTATAGGTGGTGGATTAAAATTTTCTTCATCTTGATAATTATTTTTAGGTTCAAATTTAGAGAGATAATAATTTTTATTATATTGTGGAGGTATAAAACTAGGTCTAGGCATAACTTCATCGTAGCTCCAATTAGTATAATTACTCCATTCATTACGTAAATAAGCATCATCTCTTCGTGCAAACCACATCCAAGAACCAACTAAACCCAAAGAATTTAACTCTAATCTATTATTTACTGAAATACTTTCAAAAGTAGTTTCTTGAATATCTGTAATTAAATATTGTTGTGGATTTTCTGCAAAAACACGTCTCTCATTATCACTTAAAAAAACATATGTAGATATCATATGAATATCAGTATCCCATTCTGATAAGTATTGTTCTTTACCATACCATTGAGTAAAATCTTCAGGTGTATATAGTTTTTTATTATTAGGAGATGGTGGAGTTTGTAAAAATATAGATAATAATTCTTCTTTATTATTAAAATTGGGCGCTTTAAATGGAAAATTATCTTCTATATTTTTAACATCACGAATTTTAAAAAGTTCACTGACTGGTCGTAATGTAACAGTAACTGTTAATTCATTATATTGGAGAGATACTAAAGGAAAAGCTTGCTTAGTATTTAAAGTAAACCATGAATTTAAGGGAATATATAAAGTACGACCTCGTATGCTAGGCTCCGAACCTCCTTGACTAGTATTTGGTGTTGCATTAGGATATTTGCCTTGCCTATTAAATGCATAAGCTGGGTCATTTAATTCTGCTATATTTCCAGTCATACGATTTATTAATTTTTTTTTTGTTTCTGTAAAATCTCTCTCAATCATAGCTGTAAGATAATCTCCTGAATATTTTTGAAGTGTTTGGCCACCTACATTAATTTCAATAGATTGTATTAATTGAGTTCCTATATGTTTTATCCATTTAAATTCATAAGGAATATAATATCTTTTAGGATCTTTATTATTTATTTCCATAGGAAATAATGGACTCCATATATGTGGTAAATTTATCACTAAATAAGTATCCAAAATTAAATCAGCATATCTTTTAAATTTAAAAGTAAATTGACTTGGATTAGTTAAATTGATATTTTTTTGTCCTTCATATTCAAGACGAAATTTTTGCAATCCAAAATTGGTATATTTGGAATAAGATGTTTTCCAAAATGTTTTAGTAGGATTACCATTTAATATTATATTTTGTTGTCCCTCTCCTACTAAATTTAAAAGTCCTCCAGGCATATTAGTATTAGTAAATATAAATATTTAATACAATTATATTTACTAATATATATGGATGTATTAGTTATTATTGCTGTATTTATAATTTTAACTATAATTATTTTATATACAATTTATCATAATATAAATATAACATTATGCAAAGGTATAAATACTAGTATGGCTAAATTAAGGTCGATAGATAATGATAGATTTTTAGATCTTCCTCTAGGAGATTTTTATGTTAAAAGTGCATATAATTGTTGTGCCGTAAATAATTATAAATATGATTATGTAGATATATGTGGATTAAAAGCTTGTTTAAAACGGGGGGCTCGTTTTTTAGATTTTGAAATATTTTCTGTTAAAAATTATCCTGTAGTAGCTATTTCTACATTAGATAATGATTATGTAATTGAAACATATAATTATATACATCTCTCTGAAATATTTATTCAAATTAGTCATTTAGCTTTTACAACAGGATTTTGTCCTAATCCTATGGATCCTTTAATTATTAATCTACGAATTATGAGTAATAATAAAGAAATGTATAATACAATAGCAGAATTATTATATAAACATTTAGAAAATCGTTTATTAGATAAAAATTATAGTTATGAATTAAAAAAATCATGTAATAGCGGAAGTTGTTATTATAATATTAGTGAAATACTTCTAAAAAAATTAATGGGTAAAGTATTATTATTTATAGTTGATAAGCATCAAATTGTTCGTGAAACTAAATTAGCAGAATATAGTAATTTAATTAGTTTTCCAGGAAATCCATTTTATAAAGTATTAACAGAAGATGAAATTAAGCATAGTCAAAATAATTTAATTGAATACAATAAATTAAATTTAACATTAGCTTTTCCAAATAAACGTAGTATACCTAAAAATATTAATAGTGATTTAATGGAAAAAGGAAGTGGTGTTCAGTTTGTAGCTATGTGTTTTCAAAAGAGAGATAATTATTTAATTCATTATGAATCTAATTTTGAAGAAGCTATGGATAAAGAAAATAATAGGTCCGCTCCATTTGCATTTCGTCTTAAACCACAAAATCAACGTAATATACCAATTTATTTTGATACTACAGAATTAGTATGTGATCCTTCTATGAGTGAACAAAAAATGTCATATACTTTAGCAGGACAAACTCATCCATTTATTATATAAAAATATTAACATATTATAATGAATTTTAAAGAAAAAGAATTAGAAATATTAAGACAAGCTGTCGATAAAGCAGAGACAACACAACAAAAACAACAGGTAGAATCTCCAGAATTAAAACAAATTATTCAAATAGTAGAAGATTTTTTACGTAATAAAAAATTAGTATGTTATGGAGGTACAGCTATTAATAATATATTACCTGTTTATGACCAATTTTATGATAAATCAATTGAAATACCAGATTATGATTTTTATAGTAATAATGCACTTAAACATGCTAAAGAATTAGCTGATATATATGCAAAAGCTGGTTTTTCAGAAGTTGAAGCTAAGGCAGGTATGCATCATGGTACTTATAAAGTATTTGTAAATTATATTCCAGTAGCAGATATTAGTGATTTAGATAAAGAATTATTCAAAAATATAAAACGTAAAGCAATTGCTGTAGATGGTATATTATATGCTCCTCCTAATTTTTTAAGAATGGCTATGTATTTAGAATTATCTCGTCCTAAAGGAGATGTAAGTCGTTGGGAAAAAGTATTGAAACGATTATTAATATTAAATAAGCATTATCCTTTAAAATCAAAAAATTGCAGTATTGAACCAATACAAAGAAATGTAGAAAATCCATCTGATAAAAGTAAAAATATATATAAAATAGTACTAGATTCAATTGCATCTATGGGATTGATTTTTTTTGGTGGATATGCTAATGTTCTTTATTCTAAATATATGCCTAAATATGAACGACAAAAGTTATATGAAATACCTGATTTTGATGTATTAAGTGAAGAACCTAAACGTTCTGCTACATTACTTCGCGAAAAATTATTAGAAAATGGTTATTCTAATATTACTATTAAAAAACATAATGGAATCGGAGAAATTATAGCTCCTCATTATGAAATTAGTGTAAATAATGAAACAATTGTTTTTATTTATGAGCCATTAGCTTGTCATAGTTATAATGAAATTAATTTATTTGGATATAATCTTCGTATAGCTACAATTGATACTATGTTAAGTTTTTATTTAGCCTTTATTTATAGTGATCGTCCTTATTATGATGATAATAGAATTCTTTGTATGGCGCATAGATTATTTTTAGTTCAACAAAAAAATCGTTTAAAACAAAAAGGATTACTGAAACGTTTTAGCCTTAAGTGTTATGGAACTCAGGCAACTAAAATAACGATGCGTTCAACTAAATCTGAAATGTATAAACAATTGAAATCAAAACGTAATTCTAAAGAATTTGAAGAATGGTTTTTAAACTATACTCCTAAATTATCTATAAAAAATAAAGGTCATTCTAGGGTAACAAAGTCTAAAACAGCAAAAAAAACAAAGACTAAAACTGCAAAATCTCGGAACACAAAATCTAGAACCGTAAAATCTAGAATTGCAAAATCTAATATAGTAAAATCTAAACTATACAATTTATTTAACTAATATTATAGTTCTAAAAGTTCTTCTGAGTTATCTAGATTCATACTCATATCTGCTAATCCCCAAACACCTGCCTGAACAATTTTAGACACATTAGATGGTATTTTACCCCAATGATGAATAGGTTTTCCTTTAAAATCTTGATAAATTTCAAGATATACCCATTCATCAATTGGTTCTTGTGTAGAAAGAATACTTATACTGTAAAATGTCATATTATCCAATATAACCATTTCATCTTGTATATTGCTACGATTTGATGGTAATCCTTTGTATACTGCTGCCCAACAAGTTTGAGATATTTTAATTGTATATGCAGGTGTTGGAGCATGTGTGCTTTGATAACTTAAAATAAAATCATTTAAAAATTGACTGTTTAAATTTCCCATTATATTAAGTTAATATTATTAAGTTTATATTATTAAGTTTATATTTAATAATATATTATGGCTTGGCATACAATAAAACAATTATCCAAAAAAAAATGGTGTATTGAATTTAAATCTAGTTGTAAAGACCATGAATTAGATTTGTTTTTTATAGATTATATGAATTTATTAAATCTAACGACTCATACGATAATAATTATATTTGATATGAAACAAATTACTATGCCGTCTATATCCCAATTGACCAAACAAATCATATTTATTCAAAAAATGAAAAAACTTCATAAAGAAAATTTAGAATTTTTCTATTTAATTATTACAACTAAAATAGTACAAGACTTAGTAGATTGGGTATTTACAATAACTCCTCCAGTAGTTCCCTATAAAATAATAAATGATCTAGAAGAAATAATTTAATCTATTATAAAATTGAAATAAAAGTCAAATAATAAATATTGTCAAATGTTAAATACAACCGAAATTAAAAAAATAACCAATGATTTATGGCAAGATTCTGGTATTTATGTAGTATTTTTCCTATTAGTTGTTATTATTGTACTTTTAATTATTTATTATAGGTCACGTAAAAAAACAACTCATACTAAAGATATTCCACATAACTCAATTCTTCCATCAAATCACGCATCTCCTCGACACCATAACCGCAGCAACCTCCAATAATTATATTATTATCTCTATATCTTTCTACAAAGTTTTTTATTTTTCCTGTCTCATTTTTTTTACTTTTATATTCTTGTAGTCTCTCTATATGTTGACATTCAGCATAGTGTTCTTCATCAATACGATTTAAATAAAAACCAAATTGAAGTACAGGATGGGCGGCTAACACTTTCAAGATAACTTTATCATAGTAGTCGCTCATTTTATCATAACTACAACAATTAACTAAAACAGCTTTAATTGTTGGATATTCTCTACATAACTGAAGTAACTCTTCTGTTCCTATATTATTAGGATAAAGTGAAATATAAATAGTAGGTTCTACATCAACCAAACTATGTATTATTCTACAAATTTCCTTGATATGGATAAGACTTACTTGCGTTTCTAAAAGATAACCATCCACTTCTAATAGTGGAATAAGAGACTTATAATAATTTGTAAATTCGGTCGTGATAGGTCCTTCCTTATATGTTGGATAAAAAGGTGGTATAGATCCTAATATTTGAATAGTAGGATGTTGATATTTTAATTGTTTAAAAATATCCTTACTTTTAGTACATAATTCTTGCCAATTATCCATACGACTAGGCTTAAATCCATAATTATTTGTAGTAATAAATGTGCAACCTAAATCAATATAGTTTTTGTATAATTGCATAATTTTCTCAGGAGCATTTAAAACAGCTTCTTGTCCTAAATCTCCGTATTCTTTATTGAGTTCAAATAAAAATCCTCCATCTAACCAAGTTATCATATATATAATATAATCAAGCTAACTTAATATAAAAAATTATATATAATAAAAACATATTATATTAACATCTTTAGACAATTAATATACTGCCTTTATTTTAACTTATAAATGAGTTAATACACTTATTTGTTGTGCAGGAGATAACTTATTAAAAAATTTTTTAACCCGATTATATGTGCGCTTCTCTCCACTCGTCTTATATTCTTCATGTAAATGATACATATTTGTTTTATATTCTTTAGGATAACTTCCTAGAGAGTTCTCTTGTAAAATAAAACACCTCACATAATAATAATGTAAATGATAAATATAATCCTTAATTTTATATTGATATCCTCTAAATAGACCTTTTTCCTCAGGATAATAATTTAAATACTCTTTTAGTAATCCATTTTGACGTAATTCTAAAAATCTATAGAGTGGATTGGCTTGATTTCCTCGTAGATTTTTTACGCGTTCATAATTAGGATTATAACTTTTAGCTCGCATTCCAGTTATCTTATTTTTAAAAACAACTCCCATAATAAAATAGGGAGTAGTTGTACTAGCATACTTTATCTCCATTTCATCTACCATTTGTGATGGAGAACCATCTCCAGAATGATATAGACGTGGACGCATCACGCCCATATCTTTCCAAAATTTTTCATCAATGTCTGCAGAATATATTAATGTAGTTCCATTTTCAAGATTATCAATTTCATATGCTTCGACTAAATATATTTTATTATCAGTAATCTTGTCTACTATACGATTAGCCTTATGTTGCAAAACAAATGAATATACTATTGGTAATTCTCTTAATCCAGTTTTAGGTAGTTTATCAAAATTAAATGTATCACTAAGAGATTCTAAAAATAAATAACGAAATGGTTTATCTCGTTCATAAAACCAGTTATATCCTCCTACTTGATTTTTTGTAGCAATTTGCCAATCATCATCATCCCAAAACATATTTATCATTGTTCCATCAATAAATTCTTCAGCATATACATTTCCTTCTTTATAAAATTCTCTAGTTAAAGGTACAGATTTAGGAGGAGCAAATGAAACAACTTTACCTAAACTATTTTTAATAACAGAGCGATATAAAGGGTATATTTCTTTTTCATTTTTTTTATGTTGAATAATAGTATAATTCATACTTTTTTTGTAAGATAAATTATAGTTATTAGGCTGTAATTTATAACTCATGTATATAATATATATAATATATTTATATCGGTATTTTGATAATAAAAATTTCTAGACAAAGTATAGTAATGGATTTACAATTAGGAGATATTATCTTATTACATGATAAAGATAATCAAAATTATAATCAACATACATTTTATATAACATATATATCAAATACAAAAATAAAATTAATAGATATAGAAACTGAGGCTAAAGTAGAATTATTATTAAAAGATGGTGTAATTATGAATGCAACAATTACACAAATAGATTTATTAAGTAGAGATAAAAGTCCTAGTTATGCAGAACAAAATAATTTAATTCCTGGAACATGGATAAATTTAACTTTAGGCGGAGATATTCCTACGATTGTTGTTGGACAAATAACTAATTTAGAAAATGATATGATAGAAATAAAAACTTATCCAGAAAATAATCATATTTATATTGATTTTGCATATCAAGGCATTCCTGAAAATATTCCTATAGAAGCAATTCAAACAAGAGAGCCTCCAGAATCAGAAAGTCTAAAAGCATCTAGAGAAATTTCTCTAGAAGAAAGTCCTGAGAAAAATTTAGATGATTTACCTTTATATGATTTTGCATTAAATCAATCCGATGTAGAAATAGAAGATAAACTGCAAGAGATGATTTTAGAAGGTGATCAAATAATATTTGGCGATAGTCTAGGAACTATTATTCAAGAGGTAGAAGTTAATGAAAGTAATCAACGATATGATTTACAAAGTCAATTAGATGATATGCTTGATGATATGTTATCTACTATTCCTACAAATAAACGAACTAGAGAGATTATGAATAATATACATGAAAATTTAGAGAGATTTAAAGAGTTGCGTCAACAATTTTCTTTATATGATGAATATAATGATATAATTGGATTTAAAGAAACAATGGAAAAACCTATTTTAAAGTATTTAAATCCGTATCAACTATCATTATTTTGGTTATTACCAATAATAAAAAATAAAAAAAAAATATATGATATAGATAATGAATTAGTATTAGATGATACTGGTATAGTTATAAAAACGTTAGCTCAAGATAGAATAGATGTAAATACAATTATTGAAGAATATTATAATCATCAAGGAGATATGAATCCATACATGCAATTTTTACAAGCACTAGAGCCTTATTTTATACCACATGAGATAGATAATGATAATGAAGAAGATATAGTTATAATGACATCAGATGTTATTTTAAATAATCATGATGATATATATAGCTTAGTTTATAAGGATGATGAATTAGTAAAAGAACAATTTATATTTGATACATATACAAAACCTTCTAACTATTTAGATTTAATTAAAATAGAAAATAAAAAAGAAGCTGTAAGAAAGTTAATTGGAACTTATGAAAAAGCTAATTTAAATGGTTTTCTTTTATCAGATTATAATTCTATAACGACATCCAATTCATTATTTAAATCATCTACAATATATGATAAGGTAAAACATCATTACCATATATATAATAGTGATTTACATGATGATATCCCTATTTTTATGGTAGATGAAGACTTTGATTTAACACATAGATTTAAACAACCAGCTATTTATTCCAATTTAGGATTATCATCTAATGATTTTTTACATAAAATTATTCCAAATACTAAAGATATAATTAATACTATAGTACCACATATACATGGTAGTCTTTCTCTTTATAATTATTTACATTATTTAGCTTGTTTTATGATAAATTTTAATACTATTTTATGGAAAGATACGTTATTTATTCAAGAAATAATTGATAAAAGAATAGAAGAGTGGGAAGCAAGATATGAGCAACGTCTAAATCATTTAATGACTACATTAGAAAATACTACATCTCCAGAAATAGATTCTGAATTATATACTGTATTAAAAGATTCTGAATTACAACAGCAATTTGTTGAAAATTATAATATAAATTCAAAATTAAATTCATTAGATTTACTAACTAGATTATATTATTTAGATTCATTAGAATTATATACTATTTTATTAACTAATCATAATATTGATTTGTATCAAACAATTGATACTGAAGAATTTATTAGTAGTATAGAAGAGGCTAATGAAAAAAGTTCTTCTGAGTCGTTAACTAAATCATCTTCTTGTGAAGCTCGGGTATTAGCAAAGAAATACTTAACAGCAGATGAATTATTAGAAGATGATAATAAAGTTATATATTTCGATAAACAATTGGATCCTACTCGTTATGATGTTATTGAAGATTATAATGCTGAGCGATTACAGATGAAAGAAAAAGATTTTCTGTTATTTTTAAATGAAGTATTAATAACAAATATAGGTCTTAATCCTGAACTAGCTAAAAGGGAGGCTGATGCTTTAATTTTGGGCAAACGTGCAGTAATTGATGGTGATTATGCTTTATTAGAAGATAATATTAGTTATTATAAAAGAGAGAATAATACTTGGATATTAGATACAAGCATTCCAAATATAGAAATGGAAAATAATTCTATATTTTGTAATATACAACCAAAATGTCTTGAATTAAAAAATGAATGTCAAGATATTACGCAAAATCCTAATATTCAACAAATATTTGCAAGCTATGATAGTAAATATGCTCTAAAAAAAAAAAGAAATGATTAAGTATATTCAAGATACTAAATTATATAAAACAAAACGTATAGATAAATTAATATTAATAAATAAACATAGACAATTAAAAATAAATAATGAATATTTTAATTTGGGATTGATTTCAGAAAATATTATTCAAGAGGAGGATCCAGAAGCTAAATTATTATCTTTAGTATTAAGTGAAAGAAATTTTATTAAACGTCAAGAAAATATTGTATTATTTTGTGAAAAATATACTCGTCAAGCATTAGCAGATGAAGATATATATTGGCGCTATAGTATTAATACAAAAAATAAATTAGTACCAACATTTATATTAACAATTGCAAAAGTTTGGCTAGATAAAGGCCCTTATCAAGAAACAATTGAACTATTATGTAAAGAACAAGGTAAAATAAGTGATGATGGTGAGTGTTGGGTAGATAAATATAGTGGATACATTATTAAAACAATCGATGCAAGTACTGATGAAGGATATGAAACTTCAGGATTTAAAAAAATATCTAGAGAGATTATAGAAGAAAGTGTAGGAGATATAGTATTAGAACAATCAAAAAAAATTGCGGATCCAACAACTGAAATAATATATATAGTTATAAATGCACTAACTAAATTTATGGGTATTAATTTAGAGCATAAGGTAGAATATATAACCCATCATGTACTAGATATTAATCGTAAAGCTATACCTAATCGTAAAATATATGAAGAAAAGGTTGCTATAATGAAGTCAAAAAAAAACAAAAGTTTACCATCATATGAAAGTGTGCTAGAGCAATCATTAGTTATTCTAACGTTAACTTATATAATTATTGCTATACAAATAAATATTCCATCAATTAAAACAAAAAAAACGTATCCAGGTTGTATTAAATCATTTACAGGATATCCATTAAGTGGTAAAGAAGATATAACTAATATTGAATATATAGCTTGTATAGCAAAACATTTAAGTACATCTATTTCACCATGGAAAAGTATTAAAAAAATGAATGTAAATAAAATAGTAAAATTAATTATATTAAATATTGATAAATATTGTGTACCAGATGATGTATTTAAACAAGATATACGATTAAAAAGAAATTATCTTTTAATTGAAGAACAAGATATAGTTAAAGATGAATCTATTGAGAAATGGTCTCATTTTATGCCTCCATTAACAACAATTATAGCTCATCATGTACAAGGAATTAGTACTACATTTAAAAATAAATTACGATCAAATATAACTAAATTAAATCCTAAACAAAATACAGATATAGAAATTTTAGTGTCTAAACAACAACATTATGCCACAGAATTACTATATAAAATACAATTAGTTATAGATAAACAAGAAATGTTACAAGTAAATTCTACGGGCGAACCTTATTTGGAAAATGCATGTTGTATATCAAATAATCCTACATCATTAGAATACTTTAAAGAAAAAGACTCCTCAGTTGGAGTAACTATAGATTCTGTAAAAGATGTGGATAATATTTTAATAGACTTAGCTAATTTGGTAAAATCTCCAAGTATACTTTCTTTAGAGGATACAAGATATTTATATCCAGATATTCCTGATATATATGATGAAACAACTATATATTTAGCTGTTATTAATTATTGTAATTATGATAATTTAAAAGCTGTACCAGAAAGATTACTTCCATTTTGTTTTGATAAACCAATAGATTATGATTTTAGACAAACTATTTCACAAAAAATAGAACAATTAAAAGAACTGGGACGAAATTATACAGATGAAACACTTATGAATATATTAAAAATTATTACTTATAATAGTGTATATGAAAATCATAATACAGAGTATTTACAAGACTTAAAAGAATTTATAGAAATTGAAGATTTAGATATAGATATACATTCATTTTTATTTGCTATAAAAGATGATATAAGTAGATATGATAAAGTTATGCCTGAAAATATAAAAGCAAGTGAAAAACAGTTAATTGATTATTTAGGTGAGGATAAAATAATTAAGTTAACCAGTATAAAAGAATTTATAAGTAAATATTCCACAATAAAGCCTAAATTAAAAGATAATGCTATAACATTTTTAGAAACATTAGAGCAGTGGACATATACAACAACATCTAGTAATAACGGGATATTTTCATCTATAGAAAAAGAAAGTGTATTTTCTAATATAAAATATTTAAAAAATACTATTTATGAATTAAATGCACTATTTCCTAATATAATTTTAAATAAATTAGAATTTACAAATGTTAGTATACCATCTTATTGGAAACTATCAGAACGGCATGTAATGACGGTTAAAGAGTATATTGGAAATTATTATCAAATATTATTAAAATATAATGGTAATAACTTATTTGCAGAATTGTTAGAAAATACAAATAATTATTATTATAATAAATTAAGTGAATTAATAATAGCAACAATTGGAATAAATGAAACTAGTGATGAAATTATATTAAATAATTATTTAACTGTACGAATATTGATTTATTGTTTATTAAACAGTATAAATAATTATATCAAAGAATTAGATAATATTATTGATACTATAACTACATCAGATGTAATGAGTGAAGTAAATATTGTTAGTGGTATAAAATTAGATACTGCAACTATATTAGCTAATTATATTGTAGAAATTATAAATCATTTTAATAAACATAAAAAAACTGTAAATAAATCATATGAAGACATTATGGCTCAAGTAAATAAACATAAAGAAAAAGAGAAAGAAGCTATTACAAATCGATTAAAAAATCTAACAGAAGAAGCTAGACAGGTAGATACTCAGATGAAAAATCATAAATTAGGACAATGGAATTTAGGATTACAAAAAGGATTAACTCAATATGACCCTGAATTTTATGATAAAGAGGTTACATATGAACAAACTATAGAAGATAAAGAAGCATATAGTTTAGAGAATTTACCAGATGACGATGATTATGGAGATAATGATGGAGATGAAGGTTTTTACTAAAATAAATTTCCTATATTAATATATGTTATTACGAACAATATTAAAAAAGAATATTATAGCAACAACTATAATATTTTTTGTCCTTGTGTATATATTAATTAATTATCTTAAACCAGCATTTTTATACACACATAATGGGACTTTAAGACAATTTGGTTTAGGATATAAACATAAAACTATTATTCCTTTGTGGTTATTATCTATTGTAATTGCTATTATTAGCTATTTAATAGTACAATTTTATGTTGTTTATCCTAAAATAAATATTTAACGAGTAGTTCTATATAACATTGGATCTGTGTGATTATTATTAGGTAAAACATTATTAGGAATAGATTGATTTTGTATGCTTTTAATTGATGGTACCATATCTTGACCATGGATATAATTATAGGTAATTAATATAGTAATTATTCCACATAATATTAGCCAAGTACCTTCAGATACTATATCTTTTAGGTAAAACCACGATAACAATGCTTGATAATTACTTCCAAGTATATCAGTTTTAGTATTCCAACCTTTTTTAAGTAAACCTGCTTTTCCAAGATTATTCCAAAATGTAGGAAATGTTGAAAAGCGTGATTTAGTTAATACTATTGCTGGATTACTATTCATAAAACGAATAGAATCTCTTATATCATTTGTCATATACTGTTGTACATTTGATTTAGGAATTTCTTCTGGATTATCACTTACTAAAGGCATATTTCCTCCTCTTATCAAAGAATTTTTAAAAATAGTATTAGCATCAATTGCAAAACTAGCAATACTATATCCAATTGTATTAGAAAATGGTTGTTTCCAAGAAGGTATACCAATATTTATAATTAAATAAATAATTATAAATGTTATCCAAAAAGTAAGACTTATAAGCCCATTTGATACATTAGTATCTTTATGTATTGATAACATTGCCCACATATTAAAAAAATACTGAAAAGCTAAGACAGCTCCTATATAACATAAACCTAAAATAGTTCCTTCACTTTGCATCATGTATTTTGCAATTAGATAACTTATAGTTATACCTATAAAAATAACTGAAACAGCAAATATATTAGGTCCCCCATCTTTTATATTTTCTTTAGCTGTTTTATTAATATCTTCTGTATCCATATATTATAAATCAATAATATTTTTTGATTATATACTTTAAATATGAACAAACCAAAATTAGTGGAACCTGGCATGAAATATTTTATGAATATGGCTCTTCTTAATTCACGAAAAACAAAATTTAATTATTATAATTTTTGGTTAAATATTATATGTTTTATAGTATTTACTTTAGGAATAACTTTATGGCTAATCGAGCGATATAAAGGAAAATTATCTCCTTTAGAAAAACAAGAAAAACTTCGTAAGCAAAAATTATATATTTTTTCTAAAATTAAACAATATGAAGCAATTCATAAAAATGATAATATAATTACTAATTTACCTAAATGGAATAATATGTAAAATAATATTATGAATAAAAAAATTAAAACGGAAGAAGATTTTTATCATGTTAAATTAAAATATGATAAGCAAGTAAATAAAAGTTTAAAACAAATAATGTATAGTAATCAATCAGATAAAGATAAAGCTTTAGAATGGAGACAAAAAAAATTTCCATGTATTCAATGTAAAAATTTAGTAAATACTTACTTTTCTAATAAAAATGGGCATTTAGTTATTAAATGTGGTGCTACACAAGAAGCTGTTGCTGGTTACACTCCATGCTCATTAGATATTGATATTCAGTTAAAACATGTTAGCTTTATTGATTCTGTTATATCTAGATTAATACAATTAAAACAAGATTATAAAGAAAAAATTATTAAAACTAAATTAGATTATATATTTAAATATGTTGAAGAAGATGAAACTATGGCTAAATTTGATAAGTTTCGTGATATATTAGAAAAAATAGATCAAGATTTAAAAAAATATTTAACTGTTATGGCTGAACGTTTAGCAGAACCATTAGTTAAGGAATATAAAATTAAAATAGAAGAAATTATTCACGAAATAAAACAACTATTACATGATAGGTCCATACATGATGCATTAGAAATGCAAATAGATATTTTAGAACCATTATTGAAAGAATTAAGGGATATATATTATAAATCATATAATATAGAACAAATTTCAACTAAGAAAGGTATTGTATCTTATGCATTAAATAAACAAAGAGAGACTATTAAATCAAGAGAGATTCCATTAGCAATATTTGATTATGAATAGAATATTTACATATATATATATATATATATATAATGCTAAAATTAATTTCAATACCTATATTTTTAATTTCTTTAGCTATTGGATTATTCTTAGTTTATTTAAGGGAGCCGGAATACAAAAATGTATATATTTATCCAAATCCAGATAATATTAATAAATATCAATGGATGGATAATGCAAACAATTGTTATGAATGGAAACAATCTGATATTTTATGTCCAGATAATCCTGAACAAATTAGTCAAATACCTCTGCAAAATTAGAAAATATAATTAATATATGTAAAAATATTACTATTATATATGAAGATAAAACAACTTATTTATTCTAAATATGGTAAAATACTATTGTCTGTTATATTAGGTATAGGATTAGCTTCTTTGTTTAATATTTCATGTAATGAGCGCTCATGTTATCGTTATATAGCTCCTGATACAAATAAAATTGAACAAGGTATATGGCAATATAATAACCAATGTTATAAATATAAAACAAATATTAAAACATGTAATGCAAAAGAAAAAATAATGCGTAATTAGGTATATTAATCGTTCTTGATATATTTAAATGAGCGAGGAAACAACATCTATAGAAGAATTGCCTATTACACAAAAAGCTCCTAGTAATAAAGTAGTTGTACAAAATCTAAGAAATCAAGGTGAAAATATACAAGAGACTCAAATAGGTTCACCACCTTCTAATGAATTAAATAATATTATAGCTGGACTACAGAAAGCAGCTTCTACAGGGGGTACTGAATTACCTAGTCGTGATAGACCTATGCAAACTAATGAAGTTTTAATGGATCAAAATATTAAACCAGATTATATTCCAGAGCAACCACCAGTTGATTATATAAAAAATTATAATACACAACAAGAACAGTTACAACAATTACAATATGATAAACAGCGTACACTTAATTTATCTTATTTAATAGATGAATTACAAATACCTATTATAGTTTGCTTGTTATTTTATATTTTTCAAATGCCTTATACAAATTCATTATTTCAAAAATATTTAACATTTATGTTTAAAAATGATGGACATTATAATCAATTAGGTTATATATCTATATCTCTTCTATTTGGTTCAATATATTATGCTATAACTATTGCTTTAAAACATATAAAGTAAATTAACTATATTTTATTAAAATTTATTTTTAATTGTCAAAAATATTTTTATTAATGTACTAATTGTTTCCATTAAGCATTCATATAATTTAACTTTAATTTCTTCATCGTTTTCTCTGAATGCTAATCGTAAAATACTATGATTATCATGTGGATGTTCTTTTATATATCCAATATAAGAAAGAATTTTTTTTTTGATAATAATTTGTATGTAGAATATATTCTAGGCATTTTCCCAAAGTATAATTTTCATTCATTAAAATAATATCATAGCAATTACTAATTGTTGATTGTGATTCATTGATTTGTATAGTTCCATTTTCTAAGATGTTTTTTAGATTTTCTAATTTTTTATGCATGACATCACATGCTAATTTAATTAGTTCTTGGTTAGTCCAAATACCTATAGTCTTTATTTTAAAATCGAAACTATTTTCTATAAAATATCGTTTAGCTTCTAGTAGATACCAATTTTTCTGAATAAATTCCATATTTTCTTTTGATTTAATAGTTGATTTATGTTTAGACCAAGCAATATCAGCTGCATTTGCATCTAGTGTATTTTTATATGTAGATTTACTTACTACATTAAATGAACTATTTTCACTAGCATTTCCAATTGTCATTGTACATATAAATTCTATAGATTCACCAGGAATATTTTCATTTAGTTGTGGTTTTAAACGTAATAAATCGATATATTGATTAGTAATAGGATCAGGAGGAAATATTTGACTAGAATCCATTTTTTCCTGTGTATCAATATTATAAACTTCTAAATCTTCTGTTGTAATATAAATAATAGTATCAGTATTATTTACCTTAGAGCATCTTATTTCATACTTAGTTAAATCTATCGTATCAGGTTTTAGATGTATAGGAATGCAGCTTAAACGATGTTTAATCATTTCATTTGTGAAGCGAGATGTATTATTTATAATATTACATAGACATTCTTCATGAGGAAAGGTTTTTATTACTACAGTGTTAATATCACTAAGTAATATTCGTCGTATAGCATTAACAATGCTAACATTTGTATTATCAATTCTAAACGTTAAATCATCATCGTCATTTAATATTGTAATAGTAGGTTCCATTATAATATTAAAAGAATATTAACTTAAATCAATTTTTACATTTATTTTATATGAGTGCTGTATTATATTATAGTAACCTTTGTAAAAACTCACAAAAATTGTTAAATCATATGACAACAAATAATTTAGGTTCAAATTTACATTTTGTAAAGATTGATAATCGTATTAATAAAAATAATAATACATATGTAATATTAGATAATGGACAAGAACTTTTATTACCATCTGCTATTACAAAAGTTCCAGCTCTAATGTTACTTAATAAAAATTATGAGGTTATTTTTGGAAAGAATATTTTATCATATTTAAAACCGGAGGCAAAAACATATAAGCAAGTAGTTAGTTCAAAAAATACTGAACCTACCGCTTTTTCATTAAATGGATTGGGAGATATAGTTTCTGATTCGTTTAGTTTTTTAGATCAAGATGCGGATGAATTATCAGCAAAAGGTAATGGTGGTCTACGCCAGATACATCAATATAGTACATTAAATCATAGTGATACAATTACTACTCCAGACGAAACTTATCAACCTAATACTATTGGTAATCAAAATATAGATTTGGAAAAAATACAACGTGATAGAGAAAATGAAATAAATATTCAGTAAGTATATATGAAAAAAAAAAAACAAAACTAGAAAAAATAATTATAAACGTATAAAAATACGCAAACAAAAAACTAGACGTAATATACTATCATATCACGGCGGAGGATTAGGTAATTATGTTTGGAAAGGATTTAATATATTTAAAAAAGACCCTCTTCAATTTAGTAGTAAAGGACGTGAATCAGATGTTTTATTTTTAGTCAATTTATTTAGTGACGATGAATGGCGGCAAGTTAAGCGTAATATATTAGCTATGGCTAAAGTAGACTTGGACCCATCTATTATGGAGAGTGATTTAGGAATAAAAGCAAAGAGAGTATTGAGGAAGATGGATTAGTATGACATAAAGATATATTAATAATTTACCTGATAATATATTTTTCAATTATTATATATAGAATATAACATATGAAATGTATGTTTCATATAGTTAATATCATCTTCATTAAAATTAAAAACGCCATTATGTGAATTTCCTTGACAATTAATTTGTGTGTATTGATGATTCATACATAATGACATACAATGATAATCATACACGCTGTTTTTTACTTTAAATGGTAATATTTCAAAAATATATGATTTTGGGCACATCCACATTATACCAGTTAAATTATTACCATGAACACCTATTACACAATTATGGGATTGAAATATTTTTATTTGTTCTTCAATTGAATATTCCCCTAAGTCATTAATAATAGTTCCATTATATTTTTTAATTAATTCACATAATATATTATGTGATTTATCTGTTAATTTTCTACCTGTATTTTGTCGTGAAGTATATAATATTTTAAATGTGTCAATTGAGGGTTTACTTAATTTTAAGCTATTATACCAATAATTATTTGGAAACCCTAATATATAATTAGCAAATGCTTTATTTATTCCCTTTTTCGGTTGTTGAAATCTATCTACTATTATATCATATTTTATTGGATTAAAATCTTTAGATGAAATTATTTTAAAATTTTTACAATTAAATAATTTTTTACATAAATATGAGTTTATATTAACATTCCTATTAAATTTTTCATGTAACATATCTGGTTTATTAATAAAATAAATATTACTTGCTTTTAATGATAATAAATCTGAATTTAATGATTTAACTATCAAATCATAACATATTATATATAATTCAACATCATGAAATAAATGACCTGAATATTTATCCAGAAATATTGCAATTTCAAAACTGACCATTATAATAAGATTATTATATTATTTTATCACTTAAAAAACGCTATAATATATTTAATAATGGAAATGTCATATATCTTTATAAAGGCGTCTAATCTATATTATTATCATCTTAATGTTAATCTACTTAAATACTTTAGACTATGATTTAAATAATGAAACAATTCCTCGATATTATTAGTGATTTTAAACAAGATATTCTCACAACTTATCCTGAATATGAAGGGCGGCTTTGTAAAGAAATGCAAGAGTTAGATGAAGAAAAATTAAAAGCTTATTGTAAAGAGGTATATCCAGAATATTTCTTTGATATTCTCTATAAAAAAAATGATTTATTTAATAAACCAGTTTATTTTTTACCAGAAATTAATTTCAAGCATTTATGGCAACAAGAAATTAGTGATGCAACAAGAGATGTCATATGGAATTATCTTCAACTTATTTTATTTAACGTGGTTGAAGATGTAGAACATATGAAATCATTTGGTGATACAGCTAAGTTATTTGAGGCAATTGATACGGAGGAATTTAAAGATAAGTTAAATGAATGTTTAAAAAATATGAATCATATATTTAATGAAACTGATGCTAGTGGAAATTCTATTCCTAATTCAGAACAAGAGACTAATATACCTGAGGCAGAAGAAATCCATGAACATATTAATACAATGTTGGATGGTAAATTAGGACGCTTAGCTAAAGAAATTGCAGATGAAACAGCTGAAGACCTTAATATTGAAAATACAGATGACATATTTAAACAATTATTTTCTAATCCGGATAAATTAATGAATCTAGTTAAGCATGTAGGAGGAAAGTTAGATAGTAAAATGAAATCTGGACACTTAAATGAAGATGAATTAGTATCAGAAGCAAAAGATTTAATGTCAAAGATGAAAGATAATCCTATTTTAGGAAATATTTTTAATACATTAGGTAAAAATCAGAATCAATTTCATCAAAAGATGAAGCAGTCAGAGATCAGGGATAAGATGAGAAAAAAAATGAATAAAAGGAAGGAAAAGAATAATTGGTTTGAGAATAAAGATAGTGATTTAAATAAGCAATTAAACGAAGCCAATAAAAATGCCGAAAGAATAATGCAAGAGTTATTAGATGAAGAATCAATTATATCTAAACCATTAAAAAGGAAAAAAAAGAAGAAGAGTAAAAAATTATAAATAAATATATTAATTATATATATATATGAATAATATAGACAATTTTAAAACCAAACTAAATAATTTAAAAAATCTAACAGATGAACATGAGAGAAATTATCATATTAGTAAGTTAAAAGAAACTATATTATATATATGTAATGAAATGAATATAGATAAGCCACAAGATAGTCTATTTGATGAAGGAAATCAAGATAACTTAGATATGTATATTGATTATTTATTTGTACTTATAGATACAAAAACATTAAGTGATTTATCAACAAATAACATAGATTTATCCATGAATAGTGTAGGGGAAATGATAGAGAAGCTTTATCAAATGGATAGACATACAAAAACACTAGAACATGAAATGTCTAAGAAAGCGAATGATTTGAGCAATATTGTACCAGAAATGAATAATATGATAGATAATTTTGTAGAAGATTTATATAAAGATTTTGCAGATGATACAAAAATATTTAATATTGAAGAGTCTGATATTGAAGAGTCTGGTACTGAAAAACCGGATATAGATGATGATGAATTTGATAAGGAATTAGATATTTTACAAAAAAAACTTTCAACTATGAAAAAAAATCCTAAAAATTTAAAAAATAATCCAGAACTGGAAGCAATAGAGAAAAAATTAGGAAAGATCATGGTGCATAATTTAAGTGAAACTCTAGTAGAGAATATATTTAATAGTAATCCTAAATTAAATCAGTTAATGAAAATGATGGAAGAAAATATGGAAAAAAATAATGAAAAAAATAATGAAAAAAATATGGAAAAAAATAATTAGTAAGATAGAAAACTATTTTATGTTTAATTGAATATTTTATGAGAGATTAAATAAAGAAATATAAATGATAAAAATATATTTATCTTAATATAAGATGAGTAAACCGTTTTGGATAGAAGACCCAAATATATTAATTAGTGAGATGAATTTTTGGCCTATTCCAACAATGAATAAGCCGGATAAATTTAATTCTATCTCTCGATTTATTATTTTGCTTACTATTGTTGGATATATAATTATGCCTAACTCAACAATATTGGTGACAGGAACCGTAACACTTTCAATTATAATTTTATTATATTATTTAAAACAGCCTACAAAAGAAGAGTTTAATACTTTATTATCGCCTCCATCTATTTCATCACAAGAAACTACAAAAAGTACCCCTACAAATCCTTTAAGTAATATAGAATTACCTGAAATACAATTTAATCCTAAAAGAAAAGAAGCTCAACTAGCTTATGGTAAAGAACAAGAAAAAACTATTAATAAAAATACAAAAAAAATGGTTATGGAGACCAGTTTCCCAGATGATCCTGATTTAGAAAAAAAATTATTTAAAGATTTAGGCGATGAAATAGAGTTTGATCGCTCAATGCATAATTTTTATACTACTCCAAATACAAAAATTCCGAATGATCAAGATAAGTTTGCACAGTTTTGTTATGGTGATATGCCATCTTGTAAAGAAGGAAGTGCTTTAGCATGTGAAAAAAAAGCATTTAAATATATTCCATCGTAAAAAATAATATCTTAATATGGTATAATGGCTTTAATCCAAAACTATACATTTGATAATATGTCTAGAATAGGGAATGATAATTGTGGATTAACAGAGAGAAATATATTAAATAGTCAACATGCTAATTGGATGCTTACAAATTATTTTCAAAATGATTGTGGTATGAAAAAAGGATTAGATTTTGCTTTATCTGCTCCTAATATTAATTATACTGGAAGTCATCAGGTAGGTTTAGGTGGTTGTAATATTGATCAGAATTCAAATTTATTAATTGATCCTATCAGTCGGCCAGCTTGTAGAATTAGTCTTTTTCAACGTCCTTTTGCAACAGTACCTTTTTTAGGACGTGGTAAGGTTGATGCAAGTATAGAATCTGAATTACAACAGGGTGATCAGATATCAAATCGTAAAACAAATACAAATATTCCAGAGAAAACTTATTTGAAACATCGTTATGTACCAATGATACCTTCTGTAGCAGACACAATATCTAATCCTTCAAATTTAGTAGAGGGTATGGCATCTAAAGGATGGATTCGTGGCGGATTACCATCAAGAGAATTATTACGGGATGGAGAATAATTAACACTATAAGTAATTATTATATATTATATTTAGATATTATATGGGAGATAATCTAGAACGTATTATACGCGAGAATGACGAAAGGCTTAGGAGAGAGGCAGAGGCTATGAATGACACTTCTTTATTAGCTCTAATTAGGGGTTATGAAGGCATTCAATCCGAAACACCTTCTCCTATTGGTGTAGATGAATTTCCTTTTAGAGATGCTAGAGGAATATATAGATATAGAAGTACAGCATCTAGAAAAGGGAAATCTAGAAGAAAATCATCTAAATAAATAACTTTATATTAATCAAATGTATCATTTTGATAAGAAAATACAATATCAAAATGATGAAGAATATCAGTCACAATTTCTGTCTCTTTTTGGATTAGAAAAATATGATAATGATGTAGTAGAGAAAGGATTAGATGATTTAGTTAATTTAGTCAAACAAAATGCATCACTTAAAGAAAGTTTAGAAAAATTATCTGAAAAATACTTACTTACAAAAAATCTTGATATGGGACTGACTTTAGGAATGTCATATGATTATTTAGATATAGTACATCCAATGTTGACAGATATGTATTATAAGAAGAAAATAAATAGTCAGCCTTTGATAAATAAAATATCTTGAATATGTATGAGTTCTACACGTAATAAAAATTCAGTAAATGATTATTGTCAAGAGAGAAAGATGAGTGAACATATATTGGATAATCGACTATATATTTTTTCTGGTTTTGGTCATTCTAATCGTCCAGCAATACCAATGGGAGGAATTGCACCTGCAAGTTATATAGGACATAATCAACTATCTGAAAACCCTGTTCAAATAGAGTCACAATTATTTGGTATAGGAAGTAGTAATTTAGTTACACCTTATCGTCCTGATATAGCTAGGATTAAGCGTCTACCAGATGC
>MDTB01075105.1_pt1 | contig 30336 bp, 30 predicted proteins | sample 811161 | NCBI WGS metagenome assembly MDTB01 (sample SAMN05326650, study PRJNA326480) | marine metagenome | isolation source: seawater | place: Mediterranean Sea | collected 2009 | reverse complement strand
TCCCCATCCCTACACCAAGCAAAGCATTCATACCAAGTTTTTTTAATTTTTTTTCATCATATATATTTATTTTCAAACCATCTTTCTTCAGAGAATTCAGTCTTTTAGCATATTCATCTGGATGTAAAATATTTCCTGGTTCAGAAACTAAATCTCTTGCATAAAAAGTTCCTTCTTCCAAAGCTTTAAATTTTAATTTATTTTGGTTTGAAGGTATATTTTTATTCCCCGATACATTTATAGAGATTAATCTTGTTTCTTTTTTTGTTTTATATTTATTAAATTCATAAGATTTCAGTTTTAATCCATGTAAAAAAAGTCCAATAAAATTTTTATTTTTACTAACTACACTATCAGAGTTAATAAAGTATTCGCTATTCTTTCCATAGTTTATACGTCCAAAAAATTCAGCACCTAAATTTTCTGCATCAAAACTTTTTAAATCTTTCTTGATAGAAATTAAAACTAAATTTTTTTTTGAATTGACTTCAAAAACAAACATATTTTTTTTCAAATCGCTAGTTTTCAATAAATCACTTATGTAAGAAAATTCTGAGTTAGAGATAAATCTTCTTAAATTGTTAGTATTGAATTTCTCATCTGTAAAAAGGACAAGATTAGCTGAAGATTTGCTAATTGCTTTGTTTGAATAGTTAATTTTAATAGACATAAATTTTTAAATGCTTTCTTTAAGAGATGGTTGGTATATATGTGCAAATATACCAGATTTCAATGGAAAATTTATCATATTGTACTATCTTAGGTTGAGTTTACTTAAAAGTTGATTTAATTATATATATCAAATTTTCATGCTTAAAAACAAAATTTACACATACTTTTTAAAAGAAATATTCAAATCTTTTATAACAATTTTATTTGCTTTTACGGTTATCGCGTGGACAGTGAGATCTGTAAATTTTTTGGACCTCATTGTCGATGATGGGCATACATTGAAAATTTATGGGATTTATACTTTATTGAATATTACCAATGTAATTGTAAAATTTATTCCCCTCTCATTCTTATTAGCTTTAACAATTTCTATATTTAAATTAGAAAGACAAAATGAATTGATAATTCTTTGGACAAGTGGTTTAAGTAAAATTAAGTTAATAAATATCTTCTTTAACTTGTCAGTTCTTATCTTGATAATTCAATTATTTTTTGCCGTTTTTGTCACTCCAAATGCTCTTAACAAATCTAGGCAGGTAATTAAATATTCAGCTATTAACGCATCTTCAATAATGCTTAAAATAAACGAATTTAGTGACTCTCTTAAAAATACCACTTTTTACGTTGAAAAAATAAATGAAGATGGTGAATTGGAAAATATATTTATAAGAGATGAGACAAATTTATTTTCAGATTTAATTGCTAGTGGGGCCAACTCATCTAATATAAGTATTTTTGCTAAAACAGGTTATTTACAAGGTAAGAGTTTAATTTTATTTAATGGAGTAGTTCAATCTCAAAATAGTAAAGAAGTTATAGAATATTTAAATTTTTCTAAAACAGAATTATTTTTAGATAATTTAACATCGAGAACTATTAAACAACCAAAAATTCAAGAAACTTCAACCACAAATTTAATAAAATGTTTATATGATAATCAATTTATAAAAAATTGCCCACCAGATAAAATAAAAAAAGAAGTGTTGCAAAACTTATCAAGAAGAATTGGAATGCCATTTTATATCCCTGTAGTTAGTCTGGTATGTTGTTTTATGCTATTTTCGAGTACCAAAAAAGATAAGTGGTACAGAAAATATTCAGTTTTTATTCAAGGATTTATAATATTAGTACTTGCAGAAATTCTTGTTAGATACTCAGGTTTTTCTAAATTAAATACAATTATATATTTTGTTACTCCATTTATATTAACTTTATTTCTTTATAGTATTTTATTATTTAAAATTAATCATGAAAAAGCGAAATGAATAAAGTATTTAATAGTTACATTATTATAAATTATCTTAAAGTAATTCTTAATACTACTTTAGTATTTTTTTGTGTTGGAATACTTCTTAATCTTTTTCAAGAAATAGAATTTTTTAAAGACTTAGACACTGGGATCGGAAAACCGTTAGTATTAACTTTAATGTTTGTTCCTAATCTTGTAATTAAATTATTGCCATTTATAATTTTTATTTCAACTATGTGGTACTTAGCTTCAATTAATAATAACAAGGAATTAATATCTCTTAAAATTTTTGGATTTTCAAATAGTAAAATAATTTATTTACTTTCAATGGTGACATTTTTGTTAGGTATATTTTTTTTAATTTTTATTAACCCTATTACTTCATCGATGATGAAATTTTATGAACAAGAAAAATCGAAATTTTCTAGAGATGTCGATCACCTTCTGTCTATAAATAAAAATGGAGTTTGGATTAAGGAAAAATCTAAAGATAGTTTAAATTTAATCTACGCGAAAGAAATGAAGGAAGAATATTTATTTGATATCACTATTTATAAATTTAATACTTCAACCAAAGATTTGGTTAGGATAGAATCTAAAAGTGCAAATATTTCAGACACTAAATGGATACTGAAAAATGTAAAAATTTTTAACTCTACAGATCCTTCAGAAATCGTTGAAAAAATTAACTTTAGCTACCCTTCCTTCTACAACTTAAATAAGATTAATTCTGCCTATAAAAACCTTGATACTATTTCATTTCTTAATTTAGTTAATAATTATAATGATTTTTTAGACAGTGGTTATTCCAAAAATCTATTAAATAAACATCTAAATTGGTATATTTCTATTCCAGTCTTTCTGGTTTTAATGGTGGTGTTAGCTTCAATTTTTGGTTTAACTACAAGAGAAAAAACTAATAATACTTATTATATATTTATTTCAATTATTACATGTGTTTTAGTTTATTACTTCAAAGACTTATCAATTGCTTTAGGTCAAACTAATAAAATATCAATTATTTTATCAGTTTGGATGCCGATAATTGCTGTAGCTCTTTTTTGCTCAATAGGTTTAATTCGATTAAATGAAAAATAAAAAAATATTATTAATATCTAGCTTTATATTTATTGTATTAAATATTTTTAATTCAGTTTTTGCTGAAAATTTAAATATAAAAGCTAAAAATATTAATATAGATAAGGAAACAAAATTAATTATATTCGAAGGAAATGTAATAGCTATTGATAATAATAATAATGTGCTTGAGACCGAAAAAGCGGAATACAATAAAAGTGAAGATACTCTTATAGCTAAGCAAAAAGTAAAAATTAGAACCTCAGAAGGATATGAAATAATTTCAGAAAATATATATTTTAACAATATAAAAGGAATTATCTCTTCTAATCGTAATTCTCAAATTACAGATATAGATGGAAATATTATCAATGTTGAAATGTTTGAATACAATAGAAATAAAAATTTATTGTTTTCAAAAGGAAATATTAAAATAATTGATGTAAAAGAAAATATTTATAAATTTTCTGAAATTTACATTGACGAGAAAAAAAATAAAATTATTGGTTCTGATCTGAGAGCTTTTTTCAATCCAAATAGCTTAGGATCAAATAGTAAAAATGATCCAAGAATATTTGGAAATTCAATTTCAATTTCTGAAGATAAAAGTGAAATTGGAAAAGGTGTTTTTACATATTGCCAATTAAAGGATGAAGATGATTGTCCGGCATGGTCACTGCAAGCTAATAAAATTACACACGACACTGCAAAAAAAACTATTTACTATGATAAAGCAGTTCTCAAGGTATATGATATACCAATTTTTTATTTTCCTAAATTTTTTCACCCGGATCCAACTGTGAAAAGAAAAACTGGTTTTTTACCTCCATCTTTCGTTGATAGTAAAAATTTAGGAACAGGAACTGTTTTGCCTTACTATATAGACATTGCCCCCGATCGAGATCTAACAATAACTCCAAAATTATATTCGAAAGAAAGTCCACTAATGTTGGCAGAGTATAGAAGGGATTATGAAAAATCTTTTTTAATTTTAGATGCTGGTTTTACAGAAGGTTATAAAGATACTAGCCTTAAAAAAAAAGGTGGTTCTAAAAATCATTTTTTTTCAAATTATAATGTGGACTTGTATGATGATGGTAAAACTTTTAGTAATTTAGAGCTCAAAGTTCAAAAAGTATCTAATGATACTTATTTAAAAATATATGATGTTAAAACTTCATTAGCAGACAAAAACACTGACGTTCTTGAAACATTAATTAATTATAATTATGAAACAGACGAAAAATCGTTAAATCTATCTATGGGTATGTTTGAAAATATAACAATCAATGATAATTCTCGATATGAATACTATTTTCCAAATATAAATTATGCTCAAAACTTATTCAATGACGACTCTATTGGTTCTCTCGATTTAAATTCAAATTTAATTGTAAGAAATTACGATATTAACAAGCAAACTGAACAATTAATTAACGATTTTAATTTTAATTCTTTAAAATGGATTGATAATATTGGATTTAAAAATCAATTAAAAAGTCAAATAAAATTAACAAATTACACTGCTAAAAATACAAGACATTATAAAAATGATGATTTAAATACAGAATTACATGGAGTTGTCGGGATATCTTCAGAACTTCCTCTAATAAAAAAATTAAAAAACGGTCTGGATACACATTTTTTTACGCCAAAAGCTCTCTTCAGGTATGCTCCGGGTGATATGAGAAAATTTTCTGATAATAGCAAAAGATTAAATCCTTCAAATATATTCACGTTGGACAGAATAGGAGAAATTGACACTATTGAGACTGGATTGAGTACAACATTAGGTTTTGATTATGAAGTAATGAAAAAGAACAGGATTACAAAAGACGAAAAGAGAAATTTATTGATTTCAGCTGGTCAAATTATTAATGAAAAAGAGGATCAAGACAAACCCTCACCTTTGAATCAAAGATTTTCAGATGTCGCTGGTGAAGCTATATGGACCCCGAGTGAAAATTTTAAAATGAGTTACAATTTTAACTTAGATCAGAATTATAAAGATTTACAATATTCTGAAATAGGAACAGATTTTAATTTAGGAAAGATAAATTTTAATTTAAATTATTTAGAGGAAAAAGAGTATATTGGAACACAAGAATACTTAAAAACTTCAATGGGATATAAAGTAAATGATGTAAGTACTCTATCTTTTTCTACAAAAAGAAACTTATTGAGAGACTCTTCAGAATTTTATAATTTAAGTTATCAATATGCCAATGATTGTTTTAAAGCTGGTGTTGTCTTTAGAAGAGAATTTTATGATGATAGAGATATTGAAGCTGATACATCTTTATTATTCACTATTAGCATCATACCGTTTAGTAATATTAATTCACCAAAAGTAAGATGAAGATTAAAATAAAAAAAATATATTGCATCCTATTTATTTTTTTATATTTTATTAATACTAAAAATCTGTATTCGAATATAGAGAATAAGATTATCGTCAAGGTCGATCAAAACATCATAACTTCATTTGATTTACAAAATGAAATTAAAGAATTTTTCTTTTTAAATAATATCGAATTTAATAGAAAAAATATTATAGAAAGCAAAGATAGGATATTAAAAAGTTTGATTAATAGATCAATAAAAATTAATGAAATTAAAAAATATAAGGTAGACAGATATAATCAATATGACTTTAGTAAATTCATTGATAATACTGCGAAATCAAAAAATATGACTGTTGGTGAATTAAAAAAAAAATTTGAATTAAGTGGCTTAAATTTTTCATCTTTTACAGAAAAGATTAAAACTGAATTTCTATGGAACTCTTTAATTTTTGATCTTTTTTCTAATCAAGTTATTGTTTCTACTGGTGATATAGAAGCCGAGTATCAAAAAATAATAATAAATAAGAGGGAGTCTAAACAATATAATTTGTCTGAAATAATTTTAAACAATGAAAAGAATTTAGATATTAATAAAATTTTAAAATATATAAATGATAATGGTTTTACTGAAGGAGTAATTAAATTTAGCTCAGGTGCAAGCACAATCAATAAAGGTAGAATTGGATGGGTAAAAGATTATCAATTAAATAATAATTATCTTAGTGAATTGTTAAATAAAGAAGTGGGTTATATATCAAAACCAATAAAAAATTTAGATAAAATTGTAATATTAAAAATTAATAATATAAAAGTTGATGCTAATAATGAATTAAATGAAGAAAAAATTAAAAAAGATATTTTAAATTCATTAAAAGAGAGAAAACTTAAATTTTTTGCTCTTTCACACTTTAAACAATTAGAAAACTCAGCATTAATATTATTTCAATGAAAAAAATAGGCTTAATACTTGGTGAACCAAATAGTATAAATTCAGAAATACTTTATAAATCTTGGAAAAAACTTAAAAAAGTAAATAAAAATAAATTATTAGTAATTGGGAGTTATTCTTTATTAAAAGCTCAATTTAAAAGATTAAGCTATAGAATTAATCTTAATTTAATTACCGATCTTGAAAAAAAATTAGATCCTAAGAAAATTAATCTGATTGATGTTAATTTAAAATTTAAAGATTGCTTCAATATAGATAAAAAAGAAGCAAAAAAATATATTTTAAAAAGTCTTAGATTAGCTTACACACTTATAAAGAAATCTAAAATTTCATCATTTGTAAATTGTTCAATTGATAAAAAAGTTTTTAACAAAAATATTGGAGTAACTGAGTTTATATCTGAAATTAGTAATAAAAAAAATAAAGGTATAATGATGATATATAACGAAAAATTTTCAGTTGTTCCTCTTACTAATCATATGAATATTAAAAATATCTCAAAAATTTTGAGCAAGAAATTCATTAAGGATAAAATTGAAAGATTAAATTTATCCTATAAATCAATACTTAAAAAAAAGCCTAAAATTGCAGTGTTAGGTTTAAATCCCCATCTCAATGAATTAAGAAATAACTCTGAAGAAAAAAAAGAAATTATTCCGGCAATAAAAGAACTTAAAAGAAAAAAATTAAATATTTATGGGCCTTATTCTGTTGATGAATTATTTTTAAATAAACCTAATAAATACGATGTCATTGTTGGAATGTACCACGATCAAGTATTAGGTCCGTTTAAAGCCTTATTTGGTTTTAATGCAATAAATATTACTTTAGGGTTAGATTTTCTGAGAATTTCTCCAGACCATGGAACAGCAAAAGGAATAATATTAAAAAATAAAGCTAACTCTAAAAGTCTTCAAAAAGCTATAAATTTTTTATTAAAATTAAATGGATAAACCAAAAAAATCTTTAGGTCAAAATTTTTTGATTGATAAAAATATAATTAATAAAATTGTTGAATCAGTTTCTATAAAGGGTAAGAATATACTAGAAATTGGTGCTGGATCAGGAAATTTAACAGATATAATAATTAAAAAATCCCCTCACAAAATTACAGTTGTTGAAAAAGATAAAAAATTATGTGAAGTTTTAAAGACAAGGTTTAATAAATTTAATAATATTGAAATTCATAACAATGATATTCTTAATTTTGATCTAGAAAATAAAATTAAGAAAAATACAATAATTTTTGGTAATCTACCTTACAATATTGCTACAAAAATTTTAATTAATATTTTAAAATTTAAAAAATGGTTGCCAGATTACACTTATTTAGTATTAATGTTTCAGAAAGAAGTAGCTGAGAGAATTCTAGCCAAACAAAACACCAAGCAATATGGGAGACTTTCAATTATAGCTAATTATAGATTAAAAATTGTAAATTTTTTTCATATTTCAAACAATTGTTTTTTTCCAAAACCTAAGGTTGATTCTACTGTGATAATTTTTAAACCTTTTTTAAAAGAGAATGATAACTATGAAAATTTTAAAAAATTGGAAATTATCACAAATATTATGTTTTCAAATAAAAGAAAAATGATTAATAAAGCGTTAAAAAAATTATTTAGAGATGAAAATTTAATATCTAAAAAATTTAATTTAGATTTAAAAAGTAGACCGTCTGATGTTAGTAAAGAAACATTTTATAACTTAATTAAATTTTACGATAAATAATTATGGTTTCCCCTTTTTTTTTGTAAAATTATCGCTTCTATTTGATTATAGCAAATTTCAAGTTTATCATTTAAAATAATGAAGTCATATTCATTCCAATGCAAACTATCTTTTTCATATCCTAAAAGTCTTTTTTCCACAGAATCTGGCTTATCTTGATTTCTTTCAAATAATCTTTTTTTTAACTCTAATTTTGAAGGAGGTAATATAAAAATTTTTGTTAAGTTTAATTCTTTATATTTAGCTAGTTGTTGAGTGCCTTGCCAATCAATATCGAAAAGTATATCATTTTTATTTTTAAGTAAGTTCACAACTGATTTTTTAGAAGTCCCATAATAATTATCAAAAATTTCTGCATGCTCATAAAATTCATTATTTTTTAACATATTGTTAAATTCTTGTTTACTTACAAAATGGTAATCAACACCATTCACTTCATTTGGTCTTGCTTTCCTTGTTGTGTGAGATACTGAAATTCTAAAATTTTTATATTTTTGCTGAATCTTTTTTGTGAGTGTTGTTTTGCCTGCCCCAGATGGTGAGGACAATATCAGCATTATTTGACTGCTGTGATTTAGCATTTTATTAACTTATCTTATTTTGATGACTTGCTCTCAATAAATTTAATTGCATCACCAACAGTTAATATTTTTTCAGCTTCACTGTCTGAAATCTCAGATCCAAATTCTTCTTCGAATGCCATTACTAATTCAACAGTATCTAAGCTGTCTGCACCTAAATCATCTATAAAGCTAGCTTCATCTACAACTTTAGCTTCATCGACACCTAGATGATCTGCAACTATTTTTTTTACTTTTTCACTAATTTCTTTAGACATATTATAATTCCTTTATTTGATTGTTAATTTCTTAATAAATTATTAATGGTATTTGTCAAGTACTTAGAGTGGTTATGCCATAAACATTCCACCATTAACATGTATCGTTTCTCCAGTTATATAGTTTGAACTGTCTGAGGCTAAAAATTCAACACAATTAGTTACATCTTGAGGTTTTCCTAAGTTCCCTGAAGGAATTTTGGAAATTAGCAGTTTTTTAAATTCTTCATTAATATTTGTTGTCATATCGGTCTCTATAAACCCAGGGGAAACACAATTAATGTTTATATTTTTTTTTGCATATTCTTGGGCTAAACTTTTGGAGAATCCAATAATTCCTGCCTTAGATGCTGCGTAATTTGCTTGTCCCACATTTCCAGTATGAGCAACAATTGATGTGATATTTATTATTTTACCTTTTTTATTTTTTAGCATTTTTTTAATAGCATATTTAGACATTAAAAAAGTTGCTGTTAAATTTATATCTAAAACTTTTTTCCATGACTCTTCAGATAATCTCAATGAAATATTATCATTTGTTATACCTGCGTTATTAATAAGAATATCTAGTCCACCTAAATCACTTGAACATTTTTCAATAAAATTTTCAATTTTAGAATGCTCTTCTAATTTAAATTGCTTTACCATGACTCCATTATTTTTTTTTTTTAAATTATCTAATTTTTCAGTGTTAGTTCCTGAAGCTATAATTTTTGCTCCAAGTTTATGAAACCTACTAATTAAATCATTGCCTATTCCACCAGTAGCACCTGTTATTAAAATTTTTTTATCTTTAAAATTCATTTGAAAAAATCTAAATCTTTTATATTATTTATATTAATTATTTTTACTCCTCTTGCAATTCTTTTTGTTAATCCGGATAACACTTTACCAGGTCCTATTTCAATAAATGTTTTTACACCATTCTTTTGGATTAATTCTATACTTTCTCGCCATCTCACAGTTGAAAAAATTTGATCAATTAAAAGTTTTTTTATTTTATTTGGGTCTTTTTCTGGAGAAGCTGTTATGTTGCTTACGATATCAATTTTCGGAATATTAAAATTAATCAAATTAATTTTATCTTTCATTTCTTCTGATGCTTTATTCATAAGAGAACAGTGAAAAGGAGCGCTGACGGGTAGAGATATATTTTTTTTGTTTTCTTTAATTAAAATTTCTTTTAGTTCTTTTATAGCGTTAATTTCCCCACTTACTATTAATTGTCCTGGGGCATTATCATTCGCTATTTCGCATACCTCTTTTGATTTCATTTTTCCAAAAATAGTTTTTAACTCTTCTACTTCACATCCTAATACTGCAACCATTGCACCTTTACCTACTGGAACAGCATTTTGCATTGCTTTACCCCGTTCTTTTAATAAATAAAGTGCGTCCTTAAAATCTAAAGACTCTGAACAAACTAAAGCTGAATACTCTCCCAATGAATGGCCAGCAAAATATTTATATTCATGATAATTTAAACCAAATTCATCTTTTAAAACTCTAAAAATTGCATAACTTACGACCATTATTGCAGGTTGAGTATTTTGGGTTAATTTTAATTCGTTGTCTGGGCCTTCCAAAATAATCTTAGAAATCTTAATTCCCAAAATATCATCTGCTAACTTAAATAAATTTTTTACTATTTGAAAATTTTGATAGAATTCAGATCCCATACCAATATTTTGAGATCCTTGACCAGGAAAAAGCAATGTCTTCATAATTAAAACGGTATATTTCTATATAATATTACTATTGTAAACGATTTTATATAATAGTATAAACCGTTTTTTTATACAAAAATATAACTCAAATGAACTTTTACGAACACACAATTATAACTAAGCATGATCTTTCTACTAAAGATGTTGAGGATGTTAAGAATAAATATGTTAAAATTATAAATTCTGAGGGAAAAGTGATTAAAACCGAAGAATGGGGATTATTAAACTTCGCAAATAAAATCGAAAATTCAAAAAAAGGATTTTACTTACATTTTAAATTTGAAGCAGAGCCGGCAACTATATTAGATTTAAAAAAAGAAGCTAAACTAGACAATAAGGTAATAAGAGATTTAATAGTAAAATATAAAAAACTCAATCTGGACAAAGAATACTTCAGTAAGGAGAAAAAAAATAATGAAGAGTAAAAAAGGTAAATTTAATAAAAGAAGTCCAAATCCAATTAATAAATTAAGTTTATTTCAAAAGAACGATGCAAGATTTTCACGTAAGTGTCCTTTTTCAAAAAAAGATTCTCCTGAAATTGATTATAAGAATATAAAAGTTTTAAAAAGATATTTATCTGAAAATAGTAAAATTTTATCATCAAAAATTACTTCTGTATCTAATGGAAAACAAAGAAAACTTACAAGAGAAATCAAAAAAGCAAAAATTTTAGGACTAATATAATTATGGAATTAATTTTAGTAGAAAATATTCTTAACCTGGGAAAAATTGGAGACAAGGTTAAAGTTAAGAATGGATATGGAAGAAATTATTTATTGTCTAATGGTAAAGCTCTTAGATTAAATAAAGAAAACTTAGAATTTGTTAATAAAAAAAAAGATGAATTAAACAAAAAGAATAATGAACTAAAAAAAGAATTCAAATTAATGGCCGAAAAAATTAATAATAAAACTTTAAATTTTTTTAAAGAGTCTAAAGATAATGGAGAATTATACGGGGCTATTAAACCTAAAGAAATAGCAAACGCATTTTTAAATGAATTAAAAATTGATATTAAACCGTCTTATATTGTTTTGAAAAAGGATATTAATAATATTGGTGACTATAATGTCGATATTAACCTTTATTCAGAGGTATCAGCAAAAGTAAAAATAATCGTAAAAAAAACAGAAAATAAATAAATCTTTAATATCACTTTTCCACAGGTGTCCTTAAAAAGTGAGTAACTTTCATCTTTAATTAATCTTACTTTAAACTAAATTTATCTACGTGGAAAAATTAAATTTAAAAGTAGATAACCTAAATATCAGAAAACAACCATCTAATATAGAAGCTGAACAAGCATTAATTGGATCAGTTTTAGTAAATAATGAGATTTTAGATGAAATATCTTCTTTTATAAATAGTGAAAAATTTTACGATCCGTCTCATAAAAAAATTTATAAAATTATAGAAAATTTAAATGCTAAAGGACTAATTGCTAATCCAATCACAATTAAAAATTTTTTTGAAAATGATGATAAAGATTCACTAAAGGATGTTGGTGGTTCTGAATATCTTGTTAAACTTACACGATTTTCATCTTCTACTAGACAGGCAATAGAATATTCAAAAATAATTCATGAAAATTTTGTTAAACGAGAATTAATTTCTATATCAAACGAAATCACTATGAGTTCAACTAGCGATGATATCAACAAATCAGCAGAAGATATTATTGAGGATGCAGAAAAATATTTATTTGATTTAGCTGAAAGAGGTTCTTTTTCACAATCATTTATTAAATTTAACATAGCAGTAGACAGAACGATTGAGATGGCAACATTAGCTATGAAAAGTGATCAAGGTCTCGTAGGCGTTCCGACAGGTCTAACTGATTTGGATGAAAAACTTGGCGGCCTACATAAATCTGATTTGGTAATCATCGCGGGTCGGCCTTCGATGGGTAAAACTGCTTTGGCAACTAATATCGCATACAATGCAGCAAAGAATATTCAATCTTTAGAAAAAAAATCTTCTGTTGCTTTTTTTTCATTAGAAATGTCTTCGGAACAATTATCTACTCGTATTTTATCTGAACAATCGAGGATAACCTCTAATGACATTAGAAGAGGTAAAGCTACAGAAGAACAAATAAACAAATATATAGAAACATCTAGAAATATTTACGATCTACCTCTATATATAGATGAAACTCCTGCAATTACTGTAGCAACTTTAAGTAATAGAGCTAGAAGGATCAAAAGATTATTTGGTTTAGATCTAGTAGTAGTCGATTATATTCAGTTGATGAGAGGTAATTCATTTCAATTCGAAGGACGTGTTCAAGAAATATCTCAAATAACACAAGGATTAAAAGCCCTTGCTAAAGAATTAAGTGTACCTGTATTAGCGTTATCTCAACTATCTAGAGCAGTTGAGCAAAGAGATGATAAGTTACCACAACTATCAGACTTAAGAGAATCTGGGTCTATTGAACAAGATGCTGATGTGGTAATGTTTGTTTTTAGAGAAGAATATTATCTTGAAAAAAAACAACCAAAACTTGGTTCTTTAGAACATGCAGAATGGCAATCAAAAATGAGTGATGTTAATGGTTTGGCTGATATAATTATTGGAAAACAAAGACATGGCCCGACAGGTAATATTCAAGTAGAATTTGAAGGCATGTATACTAAGTTTAAAGATAGAGGTAAAAATTAACCTTTAGTTATTAATAATATAATATATAGCTATACTTATTTAATACAATTCTATGTTTTTGAATATTTATAAAAAACTCATTATTGATTATTCAAAATTTACTTTAGCTATAGTTTTTTCTGTAATATGTATTGCCCTATATTTCTCCAAAAATTTTAATCTTGATGCATCATCTGATGCTTTGCTTTTAGAGGGTGATAAAGATTTACAGTACCTTAGAGAAGTCAATGAAAGATATAATTCTAAAGATTTTTTAGTTTTAACTTATTCACCTATAGCTAGTTTTGAAGAGGAAGAAACAATTATTAATTTACAGCTTCTAAAATCAAAAATAGAAAAATTATCATGGGTCGAGAGTGTCATTACAATAATAGATGTTCCTTTGCTTAAAAGCACTGATGAACCATTAATGGAAAGATTAAAAAATTATAAAACTTTATCTTACCCAGAAATTGATAGAAAAAGAGGTTTAGATGAAATTTTAAATAGCCCTATTTATAGAGACTATGTGATAAGCAAGGATGGAAAAACTTCAGGTATAGTTGTTTACTTAAAACAAGATCAAAGACTTAAAGAATTTATAAAAATTAAGAATAATTTTTATGAAAACTCTTTAAAAGTAAAACCATCTAAATCAGAAAAATTAAAATATGATTTATTTTTGAAGGAATATGAGAATTATAAAAACTTATATAATCAAAGGAATAATCAAAATATAACCGAGATTAGAGAAATAATAAGCAAGTATAGTGAAAATGCAAAAATTCATTTAGGCGGTATACCTATGATCGCTAATGATATGATGACTTATATTAAAAATGATATAGTCGTATTTGGTATTGGAGTTTTTCTTTTTATTGTAATTACCCTTTGGATTGTGTTCAGAAATTTTAAATGGGTAATTATACCTTTGCTTGGTTGTGGATCTTCTGTAGCAATAATGATTGGGTTATTGGGATTGCTAGGATGGAAGGTAACAGTTATATCTTCAAACTTCATAGCATTAATGCTGATACTAAATATGGCTATGAATATTCATTTGACTGTAAGATATTTACAATTAAAAAAAGAATTTAGTAATCTATCAAAAGAAGAAGCGGTGATCGAAGCAAGTAGAAAGATGTTTTTACCAATTTTATATACTGTGCTTACAACAATATGTGCTTTTCTCTCTCTTATTTTTAGTGGCATAAAACCAATTATCGATTTTGGTTGGATGATGACAATGGGGCTGACAGCTTCAATCATTGTAACTTTTTTACTAATTCCTTCTTTATTAAACTTATTTTCAAACGACAAAGACATAAATGTAGAAAATAGTGAAAAATCCACAATTACAAATGCATTAAGTAAATTTTCACAAAAAAATACTAATTTAATTTTTGGAACAACAATAATCATTTTAATATCAAGTCTATACGGTATTTCAAAATTAGAAGTAGAAAATAGTTTTATAAATTATTTTGATAAAAAAACTGAAATCTACAAAGGTATGAAAAAAATTGATGACGAGTTAGGCGGTACAACAACGCTCGATGTAATTATTAAATTTCCAGTCAAAGAAAAAAAAGAAGATGATGATGATGAATTTTCTGAGTGGGAGGAAGATCAGGAAGAAGATAAATCTAAATATTGGTTTACAAGAAATAAAATTGATAAGATTTTAAAAGTTCATGATTATTTAGATTCTCTTCCAGAAATTGGAAAAGTTTTATCTTTTGGGTCTATTATTAGAGTTGCTGAGGATTTAAATAAAAAACCTCTACAAAGTTTAGAGATTGCAGTTCTTTACAGTAAAATTCCTATAGAAATTAAAAATGATATTATCAGTCCTTACATTTCTGTAGAGAATGATGAGGCAAGAATAAGTGTAAGAATAAAAGACTCATTAAAGGATTTAAGAAGAAACGATTTAATTATAAAAATAAATAACGAATTACATAAAAAAATCGGATTAAATAAAGATGATTACAGATTAGCAGGTGTGGTTATTTTATTTAATAATTTATTACAAAGTTTATTTAAATCACAAATTTTAACTTTAGGAATAGTAATGTTAGGCATATCTTTAATGTTCTTTATTCTTTTTAGAAATCTTAAACTTTCACTTATTGGGGTTGTTCCTAACTTTATTGCTGCTTTTTTTATTTTAGGTATCATAGGAATGCTTGGTATTCCTTTAGACATGATGACAATAACAATAGCAGCAATAACAATTGGTATAGCTGTAGATAATAGTATTCATTATATCTACAGATTTAAAGAGGAATTTCAAAAAATAAAAAATTATAGACTTACTCTGGATAGATGTCATAATACTGTTGGGATTGCTATTTTAAATACTTCAATTACAATAGTATTTGGATTTTCAATACTTATTTTATCAAATTTCATACCAACAATTTACTTTGGTGTTTTCACTGGTGTTGCTATGTTGCTTGCGTTAATTTCAGTATTAACTTTATTGCCTAAATTATTATTAGTTTTACAGCCATTTGGCTCTGAAAGCTAAATTACGTTTATGTTGCAGGATTTCTCTGAATTTTTTTTAAATAATATCAATATTTTTGACTGCTTTGTTTTAGTAATTCTATTGTACAATATTATTCAATGTTTTCTAAAGGGTTTCTCTTTAAGCTTAATTTCTTTTCTGAAATGGATCTTTTCTTTGATTATTACAATAATTACCGCACCTAAACTTCAACCTTGGGTAAGTGATTACATAGAATCAGATTTTATAAATAATGTAGGTTTAAATATTCTAATATTTATATGCTCACTGTTTGTTGCTATTATTATTGGAAGATCTCTTAGCAAAGTAGTTACATGGACTGGATTAGGATCTATAGATAAGTCTTTTGGACTACTTTTTGGTGTTTTTAAAGGATATGTTGTGAGCATATGTTTGTTTTCTATCTTAAATTGGTTTTATCCTTATCAAAATTGGGGTATATCAGCCGAAGACGCTATAACTTTTGATTTTGTAAAAACAGGAAGTACAATTTTAATTGAAGAATTTCCTAATAATGAAGATTTAATAGATACAAAAGATAAAATTGAAAAAATATAATTCAGATAAATTAAGAGAGGAATGCGGAGTTTTTGGTATTTCTAATCATAATGATGCCGCAGCTTTAGTTGCTCTTGGCTTGCATGCTTTACAACATAGAGGACAAGAAGGATGTGGAATAGTGTCATATGATGGAAAAAACTATCACTCTGAAAAAAGACAAGGTTTAGTTGGGGATCACTTCACTAAAAATGAAATCATAAGAAAATTGCCAGGTAATTTTTCCATTGGTCACAACCGTTACTCAACAACAGGAGAAACATCTTTAAGAAATATTCAGCCTTTCTTTGCAGATTTACATGGTGGGGGACTAAGTATCGCTCACAATGGTAATTTAACTAATGCTATTTCTTTAAGAGAGTCATTAGTTAAAGATGGTGCTATATTTAGAACTACTAGTGATACTGAAACGATAGTTCAATTAATTGCAAAATCAAAAAGAAATAAAATAGTTGATAAAATTATTGAAACATTATTTCAAATACAGGGTGGTTATGCTCTTGTTTTAATGACCAATAAAAAATTGATTGGTATTAGAGATCCTTTTGGAATAAGGCCTCTAGTTATAGGTAAATTGAAAGATTCGTATATTTTTGCATCTGAGACATGTGCACTTGATATTGTTGGCGCATCACTAGTTAGAGAGGTTGAGAACGGAGAAATAATAATTATTGAAAATAAAAAATTAATCAGTGTAAAACCTTTTCCCAAACAAAAATCAAGGCCATGTGTATTTGAATATATTTATTTTGCTAGGCCAGATAGTATAGTTGATAACAAGTGTGCATATGAATACAGAAAAAATTTTGGTTTTGAACTAGCAAAAGAAAATGATATAGATGCGGATATTGTAGTTCCTGTGCCAGACTCAGGGGTGCCAGCAGCAATTGGTTTTGCTGAACAATCAAAAAAGAAATTTGAATTAGGTTTAATAAGAAATCATTACGTGGGAAGAACTTTTATAGAGCCTATTCAAAAAATTAGAAGTTTAGGTGTTAAATTGAAATTAAGTTCTACAAAAACTATAGTCAAAGATAAATCAATTATATTGATTGATGACTCTTTAGTTAGAGGGACTACTTGCTATAAAATAGTGAAAATGCTTTACGACGCAGGTGCTAAAGAAGTGCATGTAAGAATAGCTTGTCCAAAAATAAAGTTTCCAGATTTTTATGGTGTTGATATGCCTTCAGAAAAAGAACTATTAGCTTATAAAAAAAATACAAGTGAAATGTGTAAATATATTAATGCTAAAAGTTTAGAATTTTTAAGTTTAGAGGGTTTATACAAAGCATTAGGCAAAGGGCCTAGAAATAATACTTACCCTCAATTTAGTGATCATTATTTTACAGGAGAATATCCAATACGACCAAAAGATTCTGAAAGTGACCTTAACATTGCCCAATTATCGTTATTGAGTGGTAAATCAAATAATTAATTGATCTCGATAAATCTATTTTTCTTATCTAAAAAATAAAAACTCTCGTTTAAAAATAATGGATTTGAAGTTATTTTTGAGGATATATTATTTACTGAAATAATTTTACTTGTAAATGGATCCATTTGAATGACATTAGAATTATCGGTAAATAAAAATATTTTATTGTCAGCAATTTTTAAATCAATAATTTCTCCTATTTTATCACTTTTGGAATTGTCGAATCTCTCTCTTAATAAAGCAAAAAAATCTCGAGACCAAAGAATTTTACCATTATTAGAATTTACACATGTAATAAAGTTTTCATCAGAAAATAAAAATATAAAATCTTTAGAAAAAATTGGTTGGATTTTTAAAGCAATATCAATTTTCCACTTCATAGTAGCTGTTTGTCTATTGTATAAACTTATAGATTTATTAGTGCTAACCAATAAATCTTCAGAATTTATAATTAATGGAAAAGCATAAAAGAGATTTGATGACTCTCCGCCAATAATTTCTTTGAAACTTAAAATCCAATTTAATTGAGCATTATTTAATTTTAATGAGTACAAACTTCCATTATTATTCAATAAATAAATATTATCTTGCTCAATGGCTAAATTATTTTTAAAATTTGTCTGAAGCAAATTTTTATCTGTGTCAAAATCCCATATTAGGTCTCCACTTGAAGATTTTAAAGCTAAAAAATCATTATTTTCATTTACTAGAAATATTATATTATCTTTGATTTTTATATTTGAAAAAAACGGTATTTTGTAGTTTTTAGCCCAAAGTAAAATTTTTTTTTGATAATCAAAGCAATATACGTAACCAAGATTATCGGCTACAAATAATAAATTGTCTTTTAACAAAAATTCTAATTTTATTTTAAATTTTTTAATTTTTTTTTTTATAAAAGTTATATTTAAAAATTACACCATTTTGAGTTAAAGAATAAATATAAATAGATCCTTTTTCATCATGGTAAAATATTTTATCATTTTTATATAGAATATTTTTATTTATTTTTTTTCTTGTTATCTTTTTACTTATTTTTTTTTCTTCAAATGAATTTTTAAAATTAAAATTAGGATATTTATTATTATTATTTAGGTAGGTTTCTTCCCATTTTAAATTACTTAATATAGGAGAAAGTGAAATATTTTTGATTTCATTAGGTAAAATATCTTGTTTAAATAAGTTTTTATTAGGAAAGATATCTTTTAAAGAATCACTATATCTATAATTTTTTTGATTCTTTTCTTTTTTTTCATTCCAAATTCCTGTTTTAGTATCAAAAGAACAACTTAAATGAAAAATAAAAAGAAGGATAAGAAAAAAAAACCTAGTCATAATTTCTTTATTTTTTTTGATTTAAAAGATCGTTAAACTCTTTTGATTTATTTTTTTCACCTTTGCTGTCAAAAAAGTCTCGCAATAAACGTAAAGAACTTTTTTTCCATATTGAATTGTTATTATTTATAATTGGATTAAGTGTCTCTAATAAAGTTTTTTCTTTTTCATTTAAAATTAAATTATCATTAAGTAAATAAATTGCTTTCTTAAATCTTAATAAATCTTTTTTATCATTTTTAATTTTATTTAAACTTATTAGTTGATCAAAGTATTTGAGTACTTGATCGTCATTATCTAAATTATAATCTATTAATAAATAAAGAGAAGATATTGAATAAAATTTATTGTTTTTTTCTATTATTGATTTTAAAATATATTTAGCTTTTTCATTATTATTGTTATTTAAAAGTATTTTTGCTTGGTTAAACTCCTCTGATAGTTTTGTATTTTCTCTATTATTTATTTCTTTAATAAAGAGTAATGAACTAAGACTTATTATAATTATTATTACAATAAAAATAATATATTTTTTGTTTTTCTCGATGAAATTGATAAAATTATTCATATGACTACTTTTTTTTTCTAATTCTGCATTCATAATTTAATAGCTATTTTTCTTATTTGGAAATTTTTTACTTTTAACTTCTCTACTATACTTTGCTACGGCGTTTTCAATCATTTTACTCAAATCAGCATATTTTTTTACAAATTTTGGATAAAATCCACTTATACCAAGCATATCTTCTGTAACCAGTATTTGACCATCACATTTAACTGATGCGCCAATGCCTATCGTTGGAATATTTAGAATTTTAGTGATTCTTCTTGAAGTATTCTCTGCAATGCACTCTAAAATAACTGAAAATGCTCCAGCCTTTTGTATATTCAAAGCTTCTTTAATTAATTTTTTTTCATCTTGCAAAGAACTTCCTTGAATTTTAAACTTTTTTTTAAATTGAGGTGTAAAACCTATGTGTCCCATGACATTTATTTTTTCCTTAACTAATCCTCTTATAATATGAAAGTTTTTATTATTACTCTCAATTTTTACTGCATCAGATTTTGTTTTTTTTAATATCAATTTTGCATTTTTCTTGGCAAGTTTTAAAGATGAATATGTTCCATAAGGCATATCAACAACAAGTAAAGATTTCTTTACACCTTTTCTAACACTTATGGCATGATTTATCATAGTAGTTAAGTCTATAGAATGTGTATTTTTCATTCCATAAATAATATTTGCTAAAGAGTCCCCTACTAAAATTAGGTCACAAAAGCGATCTATTCGTTGAGCAATATTTTTTGAATAGGCTGTTAAACAGATTATTTTGGATTTATTCTTTTTTTTTAATATTTTTTTAATTGTAACTTTCATTACTCTAATTCTATAGTACTAGGTGGTTTAGAGGTTATATCATAAACTACTCTATTAATACCTGTCACATTATTTACAATTTTATTAGATATTTCATCTAAAAAATGCTTTGGTAAAAAATAGTAATCAGCTGTCATTCCATCAAAAGAGGTCACAGCACGTAATAAACAAGTATACTCATATGTTCTCTTATCACCCATAACTCCAACACTCTTAAAAGGCAAAAGAGCAGCGTAAGCTTGCCAAATTTTATTGTACATATTTTTCTTAATTAATTCATTAATAAATATATGGTCAGCTTCTTGCAAAATTTTTACCTTCTCAGAAGAAATTTTTCCAATAATTCTTATCCCAAGTCCTGGGCCTGGAAAAGGATGTTTGTTTCTTATTTTGTCAATTAAGCCTATTGATTTTCCTAGAATTCTTACTTCATCTTTAAAAAGTTCTTTAAGTGGCTCGATGAGTTTTAACTTCATTTTTTTTGGTAATCCTCCAACATTGTGATGTGATTTAATAACTGAAGTTTTGCTTCCAGTTACTGACCTGCTTTCAATTATATCCGGATATAATGTACCTTGTGCTAAAAATTCTACATTTTTAATTTTTTTTGCTTCTTTTTCAAATATTTTAATAAATAAATTTCCAATTATTTTTCTTTTTTTTTCTGGATTAGTTATATGCTTCAATTTTTTTAAATATATTTTTGATGCATCCATAATTTTTATATTTAGTTTGTACTTATTTTTAAAAATATTATAAGTAAATTTAAATTCATTTTTTCTCATTAATCCTGTATCTACCATAATACATTTAAGCTGATTTTTTATTGCTTTATTAATTAACAAAGCTACAACACTACTATCTACACCACCAGATAGAGCACATATTACTTTTTTATTTCCTACCTTATTTTTTATTTCTTTGATTATTTTTTTAGTTTCAGCATTTAATTTCCAACTTTTTTTTGCTTTACAAATATCTAATACAAAATTTTTTAAAATTATTTTTCCATTATCAGTATGTGTTACTTCTGGGTGAAATTGTATTCCAAATATTTTTTTTTTTTTATTTTCTATAATTGTTAAGTTCGAATTTTTGGTAGAAGCTATTTTTATAAAATTCTTAGGTAGTTTGATAACGGCATCTTGATGACTCATCCATACATTTGCTTTTCCCTTTGTAAAAAAATTTTTAGTTAATATCGAACTTTTTTTGCTTATTAAAACAGCTCTGCCAAACTCTCTTTTTTGCTTCTTACTTTTTACTTTTCCATTAAAGATCTTTGCAACTAGTTGGTGACCAAAACAAATTCCTAGAATTGGGATTTTTTGAGAAAAAATCTTTTTTGAAATTAGCGGAAATGACTTATTAATAACAGTAGATGGACCGCCAGAGAGAATTATACCTTTAATATATGAATATTCATGAAGTTTATTCAATTCATTCAGATTTAAAATTTCCGAATATACTCCCACCTCCCTAACTCTTCTTGCAATTAATTTTGTTACTTGAGAACCAAAGTCAATAACTATAATTTTATCCTTTTTTTTATATTTAAAAAGACTCATTTATTTTTTTAATGAATTATTTAAATCATTTTTTAATTCTGTATTTTTACTGCATAAATTTTTGCAAATATTATTAAATTTTTTTAATAAATCTTCTGCTTCAGAAAAATTAGATTTTAATATATTTAATTTAACTAATCTATAAATAGCTTCCTCATTTTCTGGATTTAATAATATGACAGTATTTAAATTTGACTCCTCCAATTCAGATTTTTTTTCTACTTTAAATATCTTAGCTAGATACAAATAAGCTTTTTCACTCTTTGGATTAAAAACTATATCCTGTTCAAATTTGAATTTCGCTTTTTTATAATCTTTTTTATCAAATAAAGATTTACCATCTTTGAAAAAACTATTTTCACTGAAAAGATTAGTAAAATTAAATAAGATTAAAAAAAAACTTATAATAAATATTTTTTTCTTTTTATAATTTATATTTTTCATCATTTCCTAGAATTTCAACACTGTGAACCATACTTTCATAAAACCCGGCTTTTGTTATTTTTACGAACTTACCTTTTTTGAAAATTTCACTTATTTTTTTTGCTCCAATATATCCCATAGAAGATCTTAGTCCACCTTTCAGCTGATAAATTATTTTGGAAACTGAACCTTTGTATAGCACTCTAGCTTCTACGCCTTCAGGAACAAATTTAGATTTATTTTTATGATTTTTTTGAAAATATCTATCTGATGAACCTGCTGACATTGCTCCAATTGATCCCATCCCCCTATATATTTTATATATTTTATTTTTTATTTTTATTTTTTTTCCGGGGCTTTCATCTGTACCTGCAAATATTGAACCCATCATAATTGCATCTGCTCCAGCAGCTAAGGCTTTAGCTGCGTCACCTGAAAATTTTATACCTCCATCAGATATTATTTTGATTTTTTTATTTTTCATTATCTTTTTAACTTCTATTATAGCTGAGATTTGAGGCACTCCGATTCCAGCTACCATTCTTGTTGTACATATAGAACCTGGACCTATCCCAACTTTTAATATATCCGCTCCTGCATTATAAAGCATTCTGGCTGCTTCACCTGTAGCTATGTTTCCAACACACAAAGTTTTTTTTTTTGCAATTTTTTTTATCTTAGACAAAATATTTAAAACTTTTTTACTGTGTCCATGAGCAGTGTCTATTACTAATAAGTCTACATCATTATCAATTAATGATTTAGCTCTTTCAATATCTTCCATACTTGTTCCAATAGCCGCTCCTACATTTAAATTTAATTTTTTAACTTTTAAAACTTCTTCACTTTGTTTTTTTATATTTAAATTTCTATGTATAATGCCAATACCTCCCTCTCTTGCCATTGCAGTTGCCATTTTATATTCAGTAACCGTATCCATTGCTGATGAAATAAAAGGTACTTTGAGTTTAATAGTTTTAGATAGATTTGTATTTATATCTGTTTCAGAGGGCAATATGCCTGAAAATCTTGGTAACAACAACACGTCATCAAAGGTTAGAGCTTCTTTTATTGGTTCCATATAAAATTATATACAATTTAATAAAATTATAAAGACTTTAATCCTTTACAATGTATATAAGTTTCTTTTGACTCATCTCTACTTGCCTCAGGTTTAAAAAACTCAACAACTTTAAATTTTTTTTTTGCTTGATTTTTTACCTCTATAAAATCCTCTCCCATAAATAGTTTTGCAACAACAGTACCATTTTTCTTTAAGATATTTGATGAAAAATCTATTACATTTGAACAAAGTGAGTTAGTCCTAATACAATCCAGATTTTTATTACCAGTTGTATTAGCTGCCATATCCGAAATAACTACATCTAAATTATTTGAAAAATATTCTATTATTTTCCTTTTAGATATTTCGTTTAAAAAATCATTTTTTAAAAATTTAACATTTTTAAGCATTTCCATGTGAATTATATCAATACCTAGTATTTTACCTTTTTCAATAATCTTACTAGCTACTTGAGACCATCCTCCTGGAGCGCAGCCTATATCTAATAAACAAGTATCTTTTTTTAAAAATTTAAATTTTTCATTAAGCTCAATTAATTTAAAAGCAGAGCGAGATCTATATCCAAGAGTTTTAGATTTTTTAAAGAATTGATCTCTATGTTGTTTAATTACCCAGCTACGGCTTTTTTTGCTACGTTTTGATTTCTTCATTAAAGAATATCTTCGTCATTCTCCGGTGTAGAAGTATTTATTTGAATATTTTTATTTTTTTTAGAATAAGTTAAGAAGGCTACTGGAATAGTAAAAATATATAAAATACCCAAAAATAATAAAGTTTCAAAAGTAAAAAATATTAATGCCACAACAGATATACTCATTCCAAATAAAATAAAGATAGTAAGTTTTGGAGGTATAGAAATCTTTTTAAAAGAAAATGTGGGAAATTTACTAATTAATAATAATGAAATAATAATTACTAAGTAAGGTGTTAATGAATTTAAATTCAAATATTTTTTTAAATCAGATAATTCATAAATTAGAGGTAATAAGATTAAAATTGCACCAATTGGGGATGGAATACCTTGAAAATAATTTTGTTTCCACACATCCGTCCCATCAAATTTTGTTAGATTGAATCTAGCTAATCTTATTACGCAGCAGACAGAATAAATTAATGTTATTGTCCATCCAATTTTTCCATAATTATTTAGCTCCCAAAAATAAAGAATAAGTGCTGGGGCTATTCCAAAACTTACAAAATCAGTTAGCGAGTCTAATTCTTTTCCAAACTCAGAAGTTGCTTTAATCAAACGCGCAATTCTTCCGTCTAAAGCATCTAGTATTGCTGCCAATAAAATAAAAATTACTGCTAAACTAAAATTTTTATCAATTGCGAATTTAATAGAACTTATACCTAAACAAACACCTACAAGGGTTAAAATATTCGGTAAAAGATATCTTGTTTTTTTAGTAGGAACAATTTTAAATTTTTTTTCTTCTTTACTCATTCTGATGCTATTAAACTTTCACCCGCAACAACATTTTGTCCAACTTTAGCTAATAACTTACGTTTATTAAAAAGTATATCAACTCTACTTCCAAACCTTATCATTCCAATTCTTTCACCTTGTTTCAAATTCTGATTTGTATTCACTTCACACACTATCCTTCTAGCAATTAATCCTGCAATTTGGACAATTATTATTTCATCTCCATTACTTGTTTTTATTTTATAATAATTTCTTTCATTCTCTTCACTTGCTTTATCTAAAGATGCATTCAAAAATTTGCCAGGTTTGTAAAATATTTCTTCAACGACTCCAGAGATGGGGGTTCTATTTACATGACAATTAAATACATTCATAAAAATACTAACTTTAGTAAATGATTTATTTTCAGCATTTAATTCTTTAGGTCCTTTAGTTTCTACAATATTTGATATTAAACCATCGGCTGGGCTAACTAAAAATTTATCGTCATTTATAGAGTATCTATCTGGATCCCTAAAAAAATAATAAACCCAAACGGTTATCAATAATAATATTAGACCTAGTGTTTTTGAAAAAAGTAAGCAGAAAAACGTTATAATTATTGAAATAGCTAAAAATTTATAGCCTTCTTTGTGTATCTTGGGGAAAATTGAATTAAACATAATTTTAAGTTTGCTAATTTTTTTCTTAATATGTATAAAAATTTCACTTAATCAATCTATTTTTATGGCAAAAATTAAAGTTAAAAACCCTGTAGTTGAGCTGGATGGTGATGAAATGACCAGAATTATATGGTCATTTATCAAGGATAAGCTAATAAAACCCTATCTCGAAATTGAATTAAAGTACTTTGACTTAGGAATGGAAAGTAGAGATAAAACAAGTGACCAAATTACCATTGATGCAGCTAATGCTATAAAACAATATGGTGTAGGAGTTAAGTGTGCAACTATCACTCCGGACGAAGCTAGGGTTGAAGAATTTAAATTAAAAAAAATGTGGAGATCTCCTAATGGTACTATAAGAAATATTTTAGGTGGCACTGTTTTTAGAGAACCTATTATTTGTAAAAATGTTCCAAAATTAGTTCCTGGATGGACACAGCCTATTGTAATTGGAAGGCATGCTTTTGGAGATCAATATCGTGCTACTGATTTTTTAATTCCAGGTGAAGGTAAAATGGAAATAAAATGGACCTCAAAAAATGGTAAAGATAAAAAAGAATTTGAAGTATTTAATTTTACTGGACCAGGTATAGCTCTTTCGATGTACAATCTGGATGAGTCAATAAAAAACTTTGCTAGAGCGTGTATGAACTATGGGCTTGAAAGAAAATGGCCTGTTTATTTATCAACTAAAAACACTATTTTAAAAGCTTACGATGGAAGATTTAAAGATTTGTTTCAAGAAATATATGAAAAAGAATTTGCTGATAAGTTTAAGTCTGCTTCAATTATTTATGAACATCGTTTGATAGATGACATGGTTGCTTGTGCAATGAAATGGAATGGTGGTTACGTGTGGGCGTGTAAAAATTATGACGGAGACGTACAATCAGATACTGTTGCACAAGGATTTGGATCATTAGGATTAATGACAAGTGTATTGATGACACCCGATGGGAAAACTGTTGAGTCAGAAGCTGCACATGGAACAGTAACAAGACATTTTAGAATGCATCAACAAGGTAAAGAAACATCTACCAATCCTATTGCATCTATATTTGCCTGGACTAGAGGTTTGGCTCATAGAGGTAAATTGGATAACAATGACTCACTAATTAAATTTACGACCTCATTAGAGAAGGTTTGTGTAGAAACTGTTGAAAGTGGATCAATGACTAAAGATTTAGCAATTTTAATTGATAAATCAGCTAAGTATTTAACCACAAATGAATTTTTAGAAACTATCAATTTAAATTTAAAAAAGAAACTTAATTAATTTTTTTTCTTAAAACATTAAAAGCTTCGTTAATTTTTTCTTTATTTAAACCTCCAGCTTGAGCAAAATCTTTTCTGCCGCCACCACCTTTTCCACCTAGAATTTCTGCAGCTTCTTTTACTAATTTTACGGCATCAAATTTATCAATTAATGTTTCTGTTACTCCAATAGCGACACCTATTTTTTCTTCGTAAGTGCAGCATACCATTATAATTCCTAATTTTATATCTTTCTTTCCTTGATCAACTATACTTCTTAATTCTTTAGGAGGTAAATCAGTAAGAACTTGTTGTCTAAAAATCATACTATCAATTTTATCATCTATTATTTTATTTTTATTTTGAATAATATATTTAATTTTTGCTTGTTCTAATTGTTTGTTTAAATTTTTTAAATTTTCTCCATGCGAAAAATTTACATTATAATTTGATTTAATATTAAATTTTTTTAATTCATTTCTCATAATTTCAATTTGTTTTAATAAGTCTTGATCTTTGTTCATTTTTTCTTCTCTCGAAGATTTTTCAAAATTTTTTAATTTTTCATCTCTCAAAGCTTCTATACGTCGTACACCAGAGGCAATTGAAGATTGACTGATAACTTTAAATTTACCTATTTCTTTTGTATTTTTTACATGAGTGCCTCCACATAACTCTGTAGAAAAAAAACCATTATTCTCTTTCCCCATAAAAACTACTCTGACTTCATCCCCATATTTTTCACCAAATAATGCTAAAGCTCCTAATTTTACAGCTTCTTTTGGTGTCATAATTCTAGTTTGAACATCGCTGGATCTAGTAACAAAATCATTTACAATTTCATTAATTTTACTCATTTCATCTTTTTCAATTGGTTTATTATGGCTAAAGTCAAATCTTAACCTTTCAGGACTAACTAATGACCCTTTTTGTGTAACATGTTTTCCTAGAGTTCTTCTAAGAGACTCGTGAAGTAAATGTGTAGCTGAATGATTAGCTTTTGAATTATTTCTTCTTATTATATCAATTGATAGATTAACACTCTCTCCAACTTTAATAGAGCCTTTTTCAATTTTTCCAATATGAATATAAAGATCACCAACTTTTTTTTGTGTGTCATGGATGTTTATTTTGCAATCTGCAGTTAAAATAAAACCTTGATCACCTACCTGACCACCAGACTCTCCGTAAAAAGGAGTTTGATTGGTAATGATTTCTACTTCATCTCCAGTTTTAGCTCTCTCAACAAATTGCTTGTCTTTTGCTATTTTTAAAACTATACCTTCAGCTTTTTCAAATTCATAACCCAAAAATTCTGTTGGTTGTAATTGATCTCTAACTTTAAACCATCTTTCTTCAATTGATTTATCACCAGAGCCTTTCCAATTTGCTCTAGCTAATTTTTTACTATTTTCCATTTCATCTTCGAAAGATTTAGTATCAACTTTTATATTTTTGGTTCTTAAAATATCTGCTGTCAAATCTAAAGGAAAACCAAAGGTATCGTACAACTTGAAAGCAACTGGCCCAGGTAAAACATTTTTTTTAACTTTTTCTAAGTTTTCATTTAAAATCTTTATTCCTCGTTCCAATAGTGAAGAAAATTTTTCTTCTTCATTTTTTAATGTTTCTATAATCAAATCTTTGCCATTATCTAATTCTGGATAATTAGATTTCATTTCGCTCAATAAAACCTCAAATAATTTATGAAAGATTGGTTTTTTACTTCCTAGAGTATGTGCGTGTCTCATTCCTCTTCTCATTATTCTTCTAAGCACATATCCACGTCCTTCATTAGAAGGGAGTATTCCCTCGGCAATTAAAAAGCTGCTAGCTCTTAAATGATCTGAAATTACCCTGTGACTCGCAATCGTCTTTTCATTTATCAAAGTTTTAGTAATTTCAGATGATGCTAATATAATTTTTTTAAAGTGGTCTATATTATAATTATCATGTGTTCCTTGAAGTACCGCCGTCATTCTTTCTAAACCCATACCTGTATCTACTGATGGTTTTGGTAAAGTTATTCTTTTTTCTTTGGATATTTGTTCAAATTGCATAAATACAAGATTCCATATTTCTATAAATCTGTCTCCATCTTCGTTAGGACTGCCTGGTGGCCCTCCCTGTAGTTTATCTCCGTGATCATAAAAAATTTCTGAACAAGGTCCGCATGGACCAGTATCACCCATTGACCAAAAATTATCAGAGGTTTTAATTTTTATAATTTTATTCTCACTTAATCCTGCAATTTTTTTCCAGAAATTGAATGTGTCTACGTCTTCATGAAAGACTGTGACTAAAAGTTTTTCTTTGGGTAATCCAAAATCTTTAGTTAATAAATTCCAAGCGTGAACAATCGCTTGTTCCTTAAAATAGTCTCCAAACGAAAAATTTCCTAACATTTCAAAAAAAGTATGATGTCTTGGTGTATAACCAACATTTTCAAGATCATTATGTTTACCACCTGCTCTTACACACTTTTGTGAGGTTGTTGCAGTTTTAAACGGTTTTTTTTCCAACCCAGTAAAGACATTTTTAAATTGGACCATGCCTGAATTTGTAAACATTAACGTTGGATCGTTATTAGGAACAAGATTACTTGAATCTACAATTTGATGATTATTTTTTTTAAAATAATCAAGAAATTTACTTCTAACTTCAGTCAATAAAATCTGACTCATGCTCTATTAGATACAGATATTTTTTGAGTTGTCTATTTAGTTTTTTCGTCTTCGACTAGGCATATCTCAGACTTTGTAAGAAATCTTCGTCCTGTCCCATTATCCAATGAAAACATGCCGCCTATGCCCTTTACAGCGTCTATAGTTAGATCTGTATGCTTCCACTTATCATGTTGGTCTTCATTCATATAAAATGGTGTTCCGTCAATTTCACCTAATTTTATATCGCTATTACCTACCATATACTCTTTTGCAGGATAACACATTGGTGCGCTACCATCACAACAACCTCCGGATTGGTGAAATAGAAGATCATTTCCATGGACCTCTTTAAGATCACTCAATAATTTTTTAGCTGATAATGTTGCTTTTACTTTCATATTTATATGGCCCGTGAATTACACGGGCCATTATAATATAAGGTCTAAAAGAAACCTAGTTTTTTCTCACTGTAGGACACGTGTAAATTTTTCACTTGTCTATAATGATTTAGCATCATTTTGTGAGTTTCTCTTCCAATACCAGATTGTTTGTATCCACCGAATGCAGCATGTGCAGGGTACGCGTGGTAACAGTTTGTCCAAACCCTACCTGCTTGTATTCCTCTACCCATTCTATAAGCGACGTTTCCATCTCTAGTCCAAACACCTGCGCCTAGTCCATAAAGAGTGTCATTAGCAATCTCTAATGCTTCTTTTTCATCTTTAAACTTAGTAACCGAAACTACTGGTCCAAAGATTTCCTCTTGGAATA
>MDTB01237976.1_pt1 | contig 30337 bp, 33 predicted proteins | sample 811161 | NCBI WGS metagenome assembly MDTB01 (sample SAMN05326650, study PRJNA326480) | marine metagenome | isolation source: seawater | place: Mediterranean Sea | collected 2009 | reverse complement strand
TAGTAACTTAAAAAAAAAATAATTAATATTCCGCCTAATAAATTACTATTATTTTTCGTAGAATATTTTTTATGATTTTCAATTTTTTTATCAATTAAAACATTAAATCTTTTACAAACAACCAAAAGTATTATTGAAAATAAAGTATAAAAAATTATAAAATTGATATCCATAAATTTAAATTATTTATATATATTAAAATTTAGATATATATTACAATTCTCTTTGATGGAAAAAAATAAAATTTCTATAATTACTGTTGTAAAAGACTCTTCAAAGACAGTTGAAAAAACTATTCAAAGTTTAATAAGTCAAAAGTATAAGAATATTGAATATTTAGTTATTGATGGAAAATCAACAGATGGGACCCTGGAAATTTTAGATAAATATAAAAAACATATATCTTTATTAATTAGTGAAGATGATAAAGGTATTTGGGACGCTATGAATAAAGGTGTCTCTTTAGCGAAAGGAGATATTATTGGTTTCTTAAATGCAGACGATACTTACACTGAAAATTCTTTAAATATTGTAAATGATTATTTTAATAAAAATAAAATTGATTTTTTATTTGGAAGTGTTGAAAAATACAAATTAATGTATGGATATAAACCATGGAAAATTAAATGGAGTTTTGGTTTTTATACATCTCATTCAATTGGATTTTTTATCAAAACAAAAAAACATAAAGAAGTTGGTTATTATAATACTCAATTTTTAAGTGCTGACTTAGATTTTTTTTATAGGATGATTGTAAAATTTAAACTTAAAGGTATTGGAACAAAAAAAAGTGAAATTTTTGGAAAATTCGGTAAAGGAGGTTTCTCGTCTAAAATTAATTATATAGATCATCTTAAAGACATGAATCTAATTAGAATTCATAACAAGCAAAATAAGTTTTTTGTTTATTTTTTATATATTTTTAAGATACTAAAAAAACCTCGTAAATTTTTATCAGCAATTATTAAAAATTAAAGTGTTTTATATTTAATCTTAAATTCTTTAAAGCTTATTAGCGATTTGTCCCTTTTTGATAACACTGGTTTTTTTGTAGTCCATTTTGATTTTATTTTTTTATCGTTATAAATTATTCCAGATTCATATTTCACATCACGATACTTTTCTAAATGGTATAAAACTGTACACTGTTTGCTTAAACACTCATAACCATGACCATAAAAATTTGGAACGAAAAGCATATCGCCCTTTCTTAAAATAAATTTATAAACTTTTCCAAAATTTTTTGATTTTCTTCTTAAATTTACAACAACATCAAGTATGGTCCCATCTACAATATAAATTAACTTTGTTTGTTTATTTTTAAGTTGAAAATGCAGTCCCCTTATTACATTTTTCTTTGAAATTGCAATTGCTGTAAAATTTAATTTTAAACCTAACTTTTTTTTTAAGTATATTTCTTGAAAGAAACCTCTTTGATCATGATGCTTTTTTTGGCTAATTTTAATCGGTTGGTTTAAATTAATCAAATTAATTTTTTTCATTTATTAAATATAAGTTTTTTGTATGGTATTAATTTATGTAAATAGGTAAATTTTATATTCATTTTAAAATTTAAATAAGTATTTTCTTTGAACTATGATTGATATATTCAAAAAACTCAATATTGATATTAAAAAAAATGAAAAATTCAACTAAAATGATATTTTATTTGGCTACAATTATAAAAAAAATCATATATAAAAATAATAACTATAACATACATATTGAAGAAAAAAATTTTAGTCACAGGTAAATCCAGTAGATTTTGTAAATTTTTGAAAAATCAACTTAACCCTAAAAATACAATTTTTGTATCCAAAAAAGAATTTAATATTTTAGATTTAAAATCTATGACGAATTTTTTAAAAAATAGTAAAATTAAAATTAAATATCTAATACATGTTGCTGGGTTATCAAGGCCAATGGCAATTCATGAAAATAATATTAATAAGAGCATAGATCTAAATATTATTGGAACAGCAAATATTGTCAAAATATGTAAAAAATTTAATGTAAAATTAATTTTTATTTCAACTTCTTATGTTTACCCTGGGCTGCGTGGCAACTATTCTGAGAGCTCACCCCTTAAACCATTTAATAATTATTCTTGGTCCAAGTTGGGAGCAGAATCTTCAGTCCATATGTACAAAAATTCATTAATTTTAAGAATGTGTATGACAGATTATCCATTTATTCATAAAAAAGCTATTAAGGGTGCATATACAAGTTTTACTTTTAACAAAAACGTAGCTGAACTTCTTCCTTATTTGCTTGATCAAAAAGGAATACTAAATGTAGGTGGCAAAAAAAGAGAAATATACGATTTTGCAAAAAAATTCTCAAATCAAAAAATTTTGAGCATAAATTATAAAAAAATCAAAAATTTTCCAAAAGACAGTTCAATAAATATAAGTAAACTTAAAAATATTATCAAAAGAAAAAATCTAAAAAAACTAAAAATTATTATTTAAGCATCATATATGTTAGTTGCTTAAACTTTTTTATTTAAATAAATTGAATATAGCAAAATTAATGAATGCACTGGTATAAATAATCGGTCCGAGCTAGTGATTGTCATAAAATACTTTACCTCAGGAACATTATTCGGTGAGCCTTCTGATGAAATAAAAATAAATAAGAGAATTAAACTATATAATAAAATAGTTAAAAAAATAAAACCCGACTCTTTATTAAATAGTTTTTTATTAAATGTAATTTTACTCAAATCTTTATCTAAATAAATATACTGACTTAAAATAATTAAAAATATAACAAGTGATATGAACATTTGTTTATTAATCAATATACTTTTACATAAAAATAATATAAATTGAAAATCTAATAAGTTTTCTATAAATCTTTCTCCATTTGAAATCATTAAACTACTTGAAGATGCTATAACCTTATCATAAATAAATAACTTCCATAAAATAATTGGAACAATACTTAAAGCGAAAACAAAAATTATTTTATTATTTAAAGTTTTATTATTTTTAAAAAAAATAATCATATAACTTAGAAAAATACACAGTAAAATTCCTAACCCCTCAATTTTAATCATCGTAAGTACCATCATGAATAAAAACAATTTTGTTAAATTTTCAAAATCTAATTTTTTTAATTTTGAAAAATTCATTAATAATATTAATGTAGAAATTGTATATAATCCTAACAAAGCGTCCATATCTCCATTTATTATTCTTTTTTCATAAATAAAAAAAACTAGAATTATAAAAATCAATTTATCAATTTTATTATTTAAAATTTTTGAAATTATTATAAATGCTGGGAGTGCCATTATAATGTTAGAATATTTAGGTAAAGTTTCGTTCCAGTTTCCAATTAATGATGCAAGCGAAGCTGATAAAGTTTGAATTAATATCGGATAATCTAAATGTGAAAATTCTGAACCAAAATAATTAGTAAATTCATTTAAGTTTTCATTAAAAAAAATTCTTTTTGAATTAAACAGCCAAATTGATCTTGAATCCCAATCTGCAACAGGACTACCTAAACTGATGACAGATAATATAAATATTATATAAAAAATTTCAGGGTGCAATCTAAAGTTTTTATAAATTAGATAAACAAATACTAATAAAATTAATATTGCAAAATAATTAAAGAAAAATTTTGTTTCAAAAATAAAGTAGAATAAATAATTAAAAAAAACAAGAAGAAGTAATAAATTTAAATTAATATTATTAAAAATTTTATTCACAAATTAGAAAGTATATTTTATTAATTTTATCTTTAAGTTTACAATTTTTGTTTAATTTTTTAGTAATAATGTAATTACTATCTTTATCATATCTATTTGGATATGATCCTTCAAATATTCTGTGTTTATACTTTCCCAATTTCACTATTTCATCTGAAAGTTTAAATGATTTTAAATTATTTTTTTTTATAATTTCCAAAATACTTAAAATTTCTTTATTTTTAATTCCTTCAGTTAAACCAGTGTTTTCCTTATAAAATTGGAAGATTAGATTAGGAGAAAACGAAGATCTGTGTGCAATTAGAATAATTTGTAAAAAAAAAAATGACAATAAGGATAAAATAAATTATTCCTTTTTTTAATTTTATATTGTTCATTTAATTTAAATTTTGAACTAAACTATTTTTATATCGTTTGTTAAAACAATAAATTTTCCACCATTCTTTATAAATTTTTTTTCTTTAGCAATAATTATATCGCTATAATTTGGAGCTAATATTATAAAATAATCTGGTAATTTTTTTTGAGCTTTTTTTCTAGATATTATAGGAACGTGATCTACGGGGGAATAAAAACCTTGTTTTGCGGGAGAGTCGTCTACAAAAAATCTAAGTTTATTTCCAATATTAGAACATTTTAAAATAGTCATTCCTTTTGCGGCAGCACCATAACCAGCAATTTTTTTTCCTTCTTTGATCAGTTTTAGGACCAAATTTCTTAACCTTCTGCTAACATCCTGAACATTCTTTCTGTATTTGACTGATGTTGTGTAAGAGTTTAAGTTATTTTTTCTTTCTTCATTTAATAATGCTTGAAATCTTTTAGTTTTTTTTATTTTTTTCTTAGACAAAAATAATCTCAGCGAACCTCCTTGAGCTGATGTAATTAGTGCATCGAATGCATTCATTCCATATTTTTTTGAGAAGTTGATCCAAGGTTTTATTGAAAAATAAGAAAAATGATCATGGTAAATTAAAGAATAATTCGTATTTTTTACCATCCCTCCCCAATAATTACACTCAATTACAAAAACACCATCATCGGAAAGTAAATTTTTTACACCTAACATTAAATCCTTAAGATTGTTTAAGTGCGCAATACAGTTATTTCCAAAAATTAATTTTGCTTTACCCCACTCGTTTGAAATTTTTTTAGCGACTGAATTTGTAAAAAATAAAGGTATCGCTGGAATATTATTTTTAATTGATCTTAAAACCACATTTGTTGCAGGGTCAACACCCAAAATTTTATTACTTTTCTTAAAAAAATTTAACATAATTCCGTCATTTGATCCTATTTCAACAACAAAATCATTTTTTTTTAAAAATCTTTTCTTCAAATCCTCCGCGTAAGGTTTAAAGTATTTATCAAGCTTTGGCATATCAGATGAAAAATACAAATAATCTACTTTTTTATAAATTTCCTCAGCATCTATAACGTCCTTAATTTGAACCAATTTACAAGATTGGCATTGAAAAACTTTAATTGGAAAAGTGGGATCTTTTTTTTTCAAATCAACTTTCGAAATTAGACTATTTACAAGAGGGTGTTGACCTAAATTTATAACTAAATCAAATTTAGTACTGTTACACATTCTACATATTTTATTTCTTATCACTCTCATACAATTTTTACAAAGTCAGATAGCCATTCTAAAACTTTTACTTTGGGCTTCCAGTCTAAAAGTTTATAGCAATTTGTCATATCTGCTTGATGTGCCTCCACTTCAAAGTTTCTTCTTGGAATAAATTTTACTTCACCGCCTATAGTTTTAGCAATTTCCTCCATGGTAGTTGTTATTCCAGTTCCAATATTAATTACTTCTCCGTTTCCTGTTTTGTCAGCTAACATTGTTGCAATAAATGCTTTTGCAACATCTTTTACATAAATAAAATCTCTTCTACCAGTTCGAAAAGATGATTGAGCTGTTGTCTCTGTAAGGGTGATTGGTTTCCCCAATTTTTTTGAGTTTATGAACGCAGCTAATGCTGTGTCTTTACGCTGATTTTCACCATAAATTTGGTAAAGTCTTAAAACAGATGTTCTTAAATTATATCTTGTCGTCCACATTTTGCACAGTTTTTCACAAGAATATTTTTGCCAACTATAGGGCTCTATAGGTTCAATATTCATACTTTCTATCCAAGGTATCTGATTGTGACCATAGAGTGATGCAGTTGAAGGAAAAACAAATTTCTTTACTTCAGCTTTCGTGCATAGATCAAGTAATTTTGCTGTCATATCAATATTGTCATATGTAGTGCTTAATGGATTTTGTATTGAAAAAGGAATATTAGTCACAAAAGCTAAATGTGCAACATAGTCTACATTTTTTATATCTTCTAAATTTAAATCTCTAAGATCTGATTTAATATAATTAATTTTTTTATCTTCTAGCTTATTTTCTACTTCCTCTGTATCAACACCAATTACATCCCAACCTAGTCTAAGTGCCTCTTCTGCAATATGTGGTGCTATAAATCCTGCTGAACCTGTTATTAAAATTTTTTTCATTAAATTATTATTTATAAGAATAAAGCCAGTTTTTCTTTAGCATATTAAAATAGTAATCTCTACTCCAATCTGAAATTTTGAACCATTTGTTAAATGTAATTGTTAATCCTTTTTTTTCCATTCTTAAAGGTTGATTTATATTTTTTTTTGTTAAAAGCCTTCTAATCAATATCTTTTGCTCAAGATTTTTTATTTTTAAATAATGTGGTAAACTGAAAGCAAAATCTATTATATTCTTATCTAAAAATGGACATCTATTCTCAATACCATGGGCTCCTGCCATTCTGTCTCCCATCTGTAATAAACTTGGCATTACAATTTTGAAGTCGGAAAAACACATTGCATTAATTGGATCATCAAATTTTTCAAAATGGGGTTTTATTATACTCTTAACTAAGTCAATATCATCATTTCTTGCAGTAATCTTAGCAAAACTATCAATGTATTGATCATAAAATTTATTAAATAAATATTTATATGAGGTAAACTTATTTTTTAATTCCCACTCTTGAGATACAGGCAAATACCTAATATAACCACCAAATAACTCATCTGCTCCCTCGCCTGATACAACAACTTTTACTTTATTTGCGGCGGTTTCTGCAAGTTTCCAAAGCGGATAAGAAGACAAAGATCCAACAGGGAAGTCTAAATGATAAGATATCTTTTTAAATACTTTTTTAAAATCATTTTTCCAATTTTTTTGGTCGTTAAAATAAAACTTATACTTAAAATTGTGTAGCGTAGAAAGGAGCGTTGAATCCATTCCTTTTGAATAATATAAACCAAAATTTACATCTGATCTCAATCTTAAATTAATCGAATTAATAAGTAATTCTTCCAATTGATCCTCGGGTCTTTTAAGATCTATTTTAATACGTTTAAACTTCCAAAATTCCTTAGTATTAATTTTTAGATTTTTAAGATTAATTGTTAAGTAATGTCCTGGTTTTAATTGATATACATCTTTCCACAAAGTATCTGATATACAATGTTGAAAAGCATTTATTATCTTATTTTTGATTATTTTATTATTACAAACTTTTTTAATCGCCTTAGCCTCTGAAGCAAAATAGAATTTATTTCCAGTTTTAGAATAATATAGTGGTTTTTCTCCAGCGATATCTCTCGCTAACATTATTATATTTCTTTTCTTATCATATATACAAATTGCAAACATACCGTTTAATTTTTCAAACATTTTATATCCCCATTGCTTCCAGCTATTTGCTAATACTTCGATGTCTGAAGTTGTTTTAAATTTAAAATTGTATTTTTTAAGTTCTTTTCTTATCTCAATATAGTTATAAATTTCGCCATTATATGATAAAACTAAATCTTTATCTTCATATGGGCACAAATTTTTAGATTTAAGATCAATAATTTTGAGTCTTCCCATTCCAATAAAAATATTTTTAAATTGAAAAAAACCTTTTTCATCAGGAGCTCTATGTGATTGTACATCTACCATCTCTTTGAGAGATTTTATATTTCCATTTACAATTCCAGCAATGCTACACATAATAATTTATTTAAAGATACCTGTTTTAACTTTTATTTTAGCCAATCTAAATTGAATAACTGTTTTAATTGTATGAAATATAAATGGAAATCCATTCCACATACTCATAGAAGTATGTTCGTTTTTATAGTCACAATCTGCAGGAATATCTCGAATTTTAAGTTTGTTAAATACTGACAAAGCAATTATCTCAAAACTAAACCAGTAAAATTTTGACAATTTTTCAAAATTTAAAGTGTCATAAAAATTTCTACTATAAACCCTAAATCCTGGAAATAAATCTCTAGATTTTATTCCTAAGCCAACACTAGCTATAAAGGTAACACCTATATTGCCAAGAAATTTTATCAAACCCATTTTATTTTCAAGCGGCTTGCTATATTCATAAAAACGATTACCTAAAATCAGATCTATATTTTTGTCTTTTTGTAACATATTTTTCACATCAATTATTCTATTTAAATCGTATTGTCCATCACCATGAATTTCTATTACATGTGTTGCGTTTCTTTCAAATGCAATTTTTAGACCAGCAAATAGGTTGCCTCCATAACCAGTATGCGCGTGAGTAAAAAACGGTATTTTATTTTTTTCTAATACACTTTTTGTATTGTCTGAAGATGCATCATCTATACAAATAATTTCATCTAAAGTATTTTTAGGAATTTTATCAATCGCTTTTTGGATTAATTTTTCACAGTTGTAGGTTAATATTACTCCTATTAATTTCATAAAGATATTAGATCTAAAATTTATATAATTTAAATGACTAAATGGAAGACCATTTTTAATATGATTTTATAGATATTTTATCCGAAATGGCTATATTAATAAAATTTCTAATGACAGAAACATTTATTAACAAAGAATATTTAGAACAAGATGCAATTAGAGATCTTAGCATTAAGTACCAAAATGCTAAGCCATTTCCGCATATTGAGATATCAAATTTTTTTAAAAAAGATATTATTCAAGATATAAATTTAAATTTCCCTAATTTACAAAAAATTAATAGCTATAAAAGGGATAGCAAAAATGAAATAAAATTTGGATTAGAAGATCAAAGTAAAATACCAAAAAATATATCTGATTTTATAATGTTTTTAAATTCTCAAAATTTTTTAAGATTATTGCAAGAAATTACATCCATTGAAGAACTTCTTATTTCTGATCCGTATTTGCTTGGGGGTGGATTGCATGAGACTAAAAAGGGAGGGTTTCTAAAAGTACATTCTGATTTTTATACTCATCAAAAGTTTAAGCTGGATAGGAGACTTAATCTTCTCATCTATCTTAATGATGATTGGAAATATGAATATGGGGGTCATCTAGAACTTTGGGATAAATATATGAAAAACTGCGTAAAAAAAGTAGAAATCGGGTTTAATAAATTATGTATTTTTTCAACAGATAATTTTAGTTTTCACGGGTACCCCGATCCGATTGATTGTCCTGAGAACAAGTCAAGAAAGTCTTTAGCGTTGTATTATTACTCAAATGGTAGACCAGATAAAGAGTCGATGAAATCAATGCCTAATACTACAAATTGGAAAAATAGATTAAATAAAAGAGAGGTTGCTAATAATTATTCAATAAAAGATTATTTAAGAAAAATTACTTTATTAAGAAAAATTAAAAAATTTATTTCAAAATAATTTTATGATTTCAATAATAATTGTTGTTTTTAAATCTGATAAAGAAATTTTAAATCGTTTTATAAATAATATCGAAGGCAATTTTAACTTAATTATTGTTGATAATTCAAATAATTATGACTTTTCTAAGGTTAAATTACCGAATAAAACTAAAATTATCAGAAGTAAAAATATTGGCTATGGAGCAGCTCTTAATTTAGCTTTAAAAAAATGTAAAACAAAATTTGCAATTATTTCAAATATTGATGTTAATTTTAAAAAGAATTTAATTAATAATTTTTATAAAGCTGTAAAAAAAGTAAAAAAATTTTCTATATTAATACCAAATCATAGTAATCAATATTTCGATAAAAATATATTTGAAACCTATGAAGGCGAGGCCGCAACTATGTTTATAGATGTTAAGGATATAAGAAAAATTAAATTTGATGAAAAATTTTTTTTATATTTTGAGGAGATAGATTTGTTTTATAGATGTAAAATAAAAAGATTAAAAGTTTTCAAAGTAAGAGATCTTAAAATAAAACATAATAGATCCTCATCAATTTCTTTTGATAATAAGACCGAATATGTAATGAAGTGGCACTATATGTGGTCTATGTTCTATTTTTTCAAAAAAAATTATGGATTTTTTTACGCATTCAGAAAGACATACATTTATTTAATTAAAGATTTTTTAAAGCTGATTATTTATATAATATTACTGGATGTTAATAATTTAAAAATAAGATTTTACAGACTTCAAGGATTGATCACTTCAATTTTAGGGATTCGATCTTTTAAAAGACCCTAAAAAAATAATTAAAAAATAGATATTGCTCAATTATTTAAGATTATTTCACAATATTTTTTGGCATAATTTTCAATATTTTTATTTAAATTAGTATTATTAGTATTAAATTGTTTTTTAGAATTCAATTCATCTAATATTTTTGAGAGTTTAAAATAATTTTTTGGATGAAAAAAAAACGAATATTTCGGCCTCTGTTCTCTATGAACACTAATATCTGATAATATAACTTTTTTATTATAGGCCTTTGCTTGCTCAACAGTACTACTCCAACCTTCAAAAAATGACGGGTTGATAACAGCTTGCGAATGATAAATCAAAGATAGAACATCAATAAAAGGTATTAGTCCCAAATAAATATAATTTTTTTCTATCTTATATTTTTTAACTAAACTTATAAGATTTTTAAAGTTGTCTGGATGTCTATAGTCTTTGCTATCTCCAGATGAAACAATAGAAATTTTATTATTTCCATTTTTTTTTAAATGATTAAGTGCATTGATAACAGTTAGATGATTTTTGTGGAGCCAATATTGATTTGGCATATAAAAGAATTTGTTTTTTATATTGTATTTTCTTTTCAGATAGTTTTTATTTTTTAATTTATTTAAGGTTGGAACATAAAATTTAAATTTACTTACAATAAGATTATTATTTTTAATTTTGCATATTTTTTTTAGATCGTTTTTGGCAGACTGACTACTTAAAAGAATTTTGAATGCATGGTCCTTAAATATAAAAATATTAATTTTTCGTAAAATTTTGTATTTGAGTGAAAAATAACTCGGGAAATAAATATACTGGAAATCCGGTAGCCAAATAATACTTTTAGTTTTACTTTTATTTCCGGTCACTATGTTTGAATGAGAAATATAATTAATTCTATATTTAACTAGCAATCTTTCTAAAAAAAATGTTTTTCCGATTAGTATAATTAAAAGCTTGTCTATGATTTTTAAAATTATATTACGTTCAAATATTTCAGAATTTTCAATTATCTCTACATTTTTACTCAGTTTAAACTTTGAAATTTTTTTCTTTGAGTTTGTAAATAATACAATTTTAATTTTTTTTTTAAATTGCTTTAATTTTAAAATCAAATTTATCAAATTTAATATTACATTAATTCCCCCAATCCATGTTCTGTTAAAATGAACTACGAAAGCTAATCTGATCATTTATTGAACCAATCTATATACTCATCTAAACCCTTATAAAAATTAATCTTTGGTGACCAATTAAATTTTTTTGCTTTTGCAATACTAGGTACTAACGATATAGGATTTACTTTATTTCCGAATTTATTAAATTTTGGGCTTGTTTTTTTTTTAAATTTTTTATTTATATAATTAATTATTTTAAAAATTGATACTCCTTTTCCACTTCCAGCATTTATAATCACATATCCCTTAAAACTTTTTAAAATTATTTTTTTAATAAGTCTTACAAAGTCATCTACGTGTATGAAATCTCTTATTTCTCTTCCTGTTCCATAAAAAATATTATTATTTTTTGATATTTTATTGCATGCATCATAGATTACTTGTCTTTTTAATCCAGGACCGTAAAGCGAAGTACCTCTCAAAATCAAAATATCAATATTATATTTTTTATTAAAAAATCTGCAAATCTTTTCTGCCATAATTTTACTAATTGAATAATTTGATATTGGTTTTAAATTATGCCCCTCTCGAATTTTTTTTGACTTTGTATTTCCATAAACTGAGACACTTGACATAAAAATCACTTTTGGTTTTTTTTTCCCTTTAGAAAAATATTTTAAAACATTTAGGATACTTGATACATTTTTTTCATATTCTGTTGTTTTACTTATAAATTTTTTTAATCCAATATTTGGAGATACACCACCGGCACAATGTATAATATATTGAAAATTAATCTTTTTTAATTTTTTTAAGTTTCTACTATTTATGGCTCCATTAATATTTTTTAAATATCCAAATTTCTTAGAATATGTTTTGCTGCTCTTTTTTCTTCCTATCCCATAACATGAAAATCCGAATTTTTTTAAATTATTGGACAAATTGTTAGCCAAAAAACCGTATGAACCAGTTATAAGAATATTCATTTTAAAAATTTATAATAAATCTGATATTTTGCTTATTTCATTTGTTTCAACATCTTCAACTTCCAAATGCCCAACAATACTGAGTCTTTTATCATGGTTAATAAAAGTTTTTTTTCCACTTTCGTCTCTACTTTCTCTAAATTTACTTTGATAGGTATTTTTTTTTAAATCCAATTTCATTTTATCCATAATATTTTCTTTTACGAAATAAGCGTTATTGCCAGCACTATTGGTTGTAAAAAGCTTATAACCTTTTTTTTTTGCAAGAAATTTTAAAGCTTCTATTGATGCTCCCCAATAAAGATTTGAATGATGAGCTTTTGATCTTTCAAAATCTTTCTTGTAAGGGATACTTATTTTTTTTTCAAATCCAAAAGTACTATTATATTCTATAATTACAATTAAAGGATCTATAATATTTATTTCTTTCCAAACCCAGTAGTCATTTCCATCAATATCAATACTTAAAATTCCAATCTTTTTTTTACCTATGTATGAATTTGCAATTATTGAATTTATATTATCTTTTGTAATAAAACATTTTTTTGCTTCTAGCTCGAACTTCCAAAAAAAATTATTTTTTTTAATATTTTCAATATTTTCATTTGAAGAATCTAATATTAAACCTGACCAATTATTATTTAATAACAGAAATTTTGTATTAGCTTCTGAATAATCCTCAACTCCAAATTCTATAAAATTTTGATATTCAAAATCTATTTCAAGTTTATCTACTAAGAACTGTATTATACCATCATCTCCAAATTGTGAAAATATTTTGAATTCAATATCCTCAACTTTTTCTATTATTTTTGATTTATTTCTTTTTGAAAGTATTTTTCCTAATGCCAATTTTTGAATTTCATTTGAACCTTTACCTATATTTAGTATATTTTTTGTTTTAGAACTAAGAAATTTAATTATTTTTTTCACAAAGTTTATTAATTAACAAAATGACTGCATATAACATATTTAATACCATTTTTTGTTGAAAAAGCTAATTTAATTTATATAAATTAATTTTATGAGTTCAAAGGATCATTATAACGAAAAATATTTTAGTTGGCAAAAATATGTCGGCAAGTTTGGTGGTCAAGCTAATAAAATAAAGTTTAAAGAAATAATATCTGAAAACCAGAAGGTTTTAGATTTTGGTTGTGGTGGAGGATATTTATTATCAGCCTATGAAAATATAGAAAGATTTGGTGTTGAAATTAATACTACAGCTATTGAAGAGGCAAAAAAAAATGGATCTAAAATTTTTAAATCATCAAAAGACTTGCCTGATAATTTTTTTGATACAATAATTTCAAACATGGCTTTAGAGCATTGTGATAATCCTTTTATCGAATTAAAAGAATTATATAGATCATTAAAGAATAATGGAAAAATATGTATCGTAGTTCCGTGCGATAATATTAAATATAAATATAATGAAAAAGATCCTCACAAACACCTTTATTCCTGGTCGCCAAGTAATCTTGGAAACATATTACACACTGCAGGGTTCAAGGTAATTGAATCTAAACCATTTTTATTCAAGTGGATCCCCTTTAGATATAGAATAAAAAAATATATGAGTTGGCCAGTATTTCACTTCTTAAGTAAAATTTGGTCTAGATTTGATAATTCCTGGTACCAAATAAGAGCAGTTGCAATGAAAGTTGAAAAGTGATTTTTTTTTAGCTTTAAAGAAATTTATTTTTTTAAAATAGAATCTTCTTTTGCGTAGTTCCAAGCCTTTGCTATATTGATAGCACCTGATAAATCATGTCTAATATTTAATTTTATCTTTGAGGAAGCTAACCATTTTTTTATAAATTTAGAAGTATTTTTTTTCCAATTTATTGACGGAAAAAAAACTACCCTCGAAAGTTTATGTCCAAGGTATATTGGTTTTTCTCTAAGTTTAAAGATTATCGTTAATTCGTTGATTATTTTATTTTTAAAATATTTTTTCAGATTTTTATCTTTATGATAGATTTCTAGTTGTAGAAAAGATCTATTTTTATTTGAATTCACTACAGAAATTCTATTTATATTTAATAAATTTTTATTTAAACAAATCATCTCTGAGAAATTTACTTTCTTTTTAATTTCTACGATGCAATTTGTAAAATATCTTCTAAATTTATTTAATTTTTTTAAGTGATCTTGATTTGCATATTCCAATAAAAATGGAGCATGCGAACAATAAAAAATTTTGTCAAATTTCTTATAATTATAAATTTCTTTTTTTTTATTATTTATTAATTCTATGTTTTTTTTACCAAATCTTACCTGGGTATTAAAATTGACTAAAATTTTTCTCTTTTTTAAAAATGAATAAAATTTTTTTTGTAAGATTTCAAAAGTTTTATTTTTCGGTACAGCATATTTAAAAGGTATTTTCTTGTTTCTTACTTTTTCTCTAAATCTATGACCTTCATCTCTTATATCTTGGAATTTGTAATCTTTTGGTAGAAACCATGGGATAAACATATGTTTGGAGTCTATTAGTTTTTTTGAAAATCTTTTAGAACATATTTTGATTAATTCCATATTTTTTTTTTTATAAAATTTATTTAAGTTATCGTTTTTTTTTATTATAAAATTTTTTCTTAAATTTTGGGTTAAGTCTTCTGGCCATTGTAAAAAGCTGTCCTGACTATCTATTATAAATCTATTAATGAGCAATTTATGTATTTTATGTCTTATAACTAATTTTAAATGTAATTTTTTTGTTAAAAAATTTACAAAATCATTGCATCTTGGAATTTCTATTGCATGAAAACCGTTATTTAATTTAAATTTTCCAATGGATATAGTATTAAAATTATTTAATAATTTTCCAGCTCTTTCAATTAGTAATATTTTACATTTATTTTGTTTTGATAATTGATATGCCAATAAACACCCATATAGTCCTCCACCTACAATTAAAATTTTTTTATGTTTTTTGTTTTTTAACATTTTCCTCAATTTTTATATTTTTATAATGGGATGAGTAAAACCAGATATTTTTTTTATTAGTGTATCACCCCACATCATTGAGGCTCTATTCTTAATTTTTACTTTTTGATAATTATATGAAAAATATTTTTTATGAAAAATTTGTTTATATTTTCCAGAATTTAAAAAAAAATTTTTATGTCCATTTTTGTATTTAAAATTATAAATTTTCTTACCTTGCCAATGATGATTCGGATGCGCAAAATTTTTTTTTGGAACAAAATCTCTTAAAAAAATAAGTCCATTTTTTTTTAATATCCAATCAATTACTCCAAAACTTGACAAAATAATATCTCTATCAAACCAGGATAAAACATCGTCAAATATAATAACATCGAATTTTTGAAAGTTTTTTTTCTCTAAATTAAAGATTTTTGAATTTAAAAAAGTTGTATTTTCAATTTTAAGGGAATAAATTTTTTTCGAAAGCTTGCATGCCTTTGAGGATGGTTCAATTCCATAAACGTTACACTTATGTTTAGATTTAATATAATAAAGAAGATCTCCAAAAAAGCATCCTACTTCTAAAATTTTTGTTTTTTTTGTAAAACTAAATTTTTTTTTTTATTATATTATAAATAATTTTTTTATTTGGTCTTAGAGTACTTTTTTGTAAACTTTTAAATGAAAATTGAGAATTTTTTTTACTTCGCTCAAAAAATGCGTTGGATTCTATATCTTTATAAAAATTATCTTGTCTAATCATTCAGTTTATTATTCTTATCAAAATATATAAATTTTTTTTCTAGTACTATCATTAATCGACTTTATATTTAGAAGTTAATTCTTCGAAATTTTTTAATTCTTCAACTTTTCCATTCTCAATAAAGTAAACTTTATTATACATTTTTAAAGTTTCAAATCTATGAGAAACAATTATTGTAGTTTTAATATTTTTATTATTGTCAAAATTCTTAAAAAATACTGATTTTAACTTTTTAACTTTTCTAGATATTAATGACATTTAATTTATAATTGAGTAATTTCTATCTTAAATCTCTTTTTTAAGTTCATCATATTCACTCATTTTTTTTTTCATGAACCTGACAGTAAGTTTAATTCTGTAATCAATACCTTTTGGTGTAAGAACGTATAAATAATTAATTTTGTTTTTATTTTTTTTAAAATTGTCAATTTTTATAAGCCCTTTTTGCTTCAATGCTTTCATACAATAATTTAGTTTACCAACGCTAAAACCCAAGTCATTTGCTAATTCTCTTTGTGAAAATTTTGAGTTTTTTTGAATTTTTCTTAAGATGTCAAGTTTGTCTTCTTCGTTGTCAGATTTGTTCATTAATTGAACATATAATGTTCATTATTTGAACAGTCAAGTGTTAAATGGCTATACTATTTAAATTGAAAGTATATATATAAGTTATAATGAATAAAATTCACCGAAATGACTTTGATGACTTCATGCAATATGAACAAAAAAAAAATTACGAAAAGTACTCTAAAACCAAATAAAAAAATTATTTATCATGAATAAAAAAAAAATTAGTATTTACATAACCAATCATAATTATGGAAAATATATTGAAAGAGCAATTGAAAGTGCTCTTGAACAAACCTACAAAAATATTGAAATTATTATAGTTGATGATTATTCATTAGATAACTCAAAAAATATAATAAAAAAATATAAAGACAAAAAAAAAATCAAAATAATTTTTAATAAATCAAAGTTAGGTTTAGTACAATCCTCAATCAAAGCGATTAAAGTTGCAACGGGAAATTTTATATTAAGACTTGATGCTGATGATTATTTGGTGTCAAACGCATGTGAGGCTTTGATAAGTAAAGTAAAAAATAAGTCAAATGTAGCATTAATTTTTCCAGATTTTTTTAAGATTAATGAAAATTCTAATTCAATTATAAGATATCGATATAATCACAAAAAAATTTATACATTAGAAGATCATCCTGCTCATGGAGCTTGTTCACTTATAAACAAAAAAATTTTTATGGATATTGGCGGTTATAATAAATTATTTGATAGACAAGATGGTTTTTATATTTGGATTTTAATTTTAATTAATAAATTTAAAATAATTCATTGTCAAAAACCTCTTTTTTATTATAGAAAACATAATAAAAATTTAAGTAATAATTTAAAACAAATTTTAAAAACAAAAGTTAATATAATCAACTTTTTCTTAGAAAAAAAAAGTTTTTATAACCCAGAACTTTTTAGAATTAAAAAAAAAACTATTATTAAATTAAATCAATTTAAATGAATTATTTTAAAATTTTAAAAAATAAAATCCAAAATAAATCGGCAAAAATATGCATTATTGGATTAGGTTATGTTGGCTCTGAAATAATTAAAAAATTAAGTTCAATTGGATATAATATTATTGGACTCGATATTGATAAAAATAAATTTAAAAAAATTAAAAAAAAAAAAAATATATTTTTAACTGCAAATTATAAATATATAACTCAAGCAGATATTATTATTATCGCCGTACCCACACCTTTAAAGAAGAATTTATCACCCGATATTTCGTATATAAATAATGTCATAAGTGCAATGAGAAATTATCTAAAAAAAGGACAATTAATCTCATTAGAAAGTACCGTCTATCCTGGAACGACAGAAAATATTTTTGGGAAATTTTTAATTAAACAAAAATTCAAACTATCAAAAGATTTTTTTTTAGTATTCTCACCTGAAAGAATAAGCCCTGAATTAAAAGTTCCAGATAAAAGTATAAAATATACATTAACTAACACTCCAAAAATATGTTCAGGATATTCTAATAATTGTAGTTTATTAGGCGAAGCACTTTATAAAAAAATAACAAAAAAAGTTGTAATGGCTTCAGATATGAAAATTGCAGAAACTTCTAAAATGATTGAAAATGTATTTAGATCAATAAATATTGCCTTAGTAAATGAGCTTAAAATGTTTTTAACAAAAATAGATATTGATATTCACGAAGCCATCAATTTAGCTGGAACAAAACCCTTTGGATTTACTGAGTTTGCTCCAGGGCCGGGTTATGGTGGACATTGTATTCCTTTAGATCCATTTTATTTATATTGGTTAGCAAAAAAAAATAATTTTGATTTAAAATTTATAAAGCTTTCAGGATTAATAAATAGACAAATTACAGACTGGATTACAAATAAAGTAATCAATTTTATTAGAAAAAAAAAAATAAAATTATTTAATAAAAAAATTTTAATTTTAGGTGTTGCGTATAAAAAAAATATTGATGATATAAGGGAATCTCCTGCATTAAGAATTATGGAAAAACTCAAAATGAAAGGATATAATTTTGATTATTCTGATCCATATGTAAGAAAAATTATCTTCAATAAAAAGATTAAGAAAAGCATTAAAATAACAAAAAAAATATTAAAAAAATATCCTATTACAATGATTGTGACAGATCATGACAAATTTGATTATAAATTGATTACAAAAGAGGCAAAATTTATTTTTGATACAAGAAATACAGTCAAAAATAGATCCAAAAATTATTATAGGGTTTAAAAATTATAGTATGAAAAATATAGGCATAATAGTTTTCGCTCGTTCAAATTCAAAAAGACTGCCAAACAAAGTAATAAAAAAAATTTTAAATAAGTCATTGCTAGAAATTGTTTTAATGAGAGTAAAAAAAGTATCTGGAAAAATTCCTATAATAGTTAATACTTCAGGAAGAAAGTCTGATGATGAAATTATAAAAATATGTAAAAAAAATAAAATTAAATATTTTAGAGGCAGTTTAAAAAATGTTTTTAAAAGAACTATAGATTGTTGTAAAAAATATAATTTAGAATCTTTTGTGCGAGTAAATGCTGATAGACCATTTTTGGATTTTAAAACAATGGAAAAAATGATTACTTTCTTTCTATTAAATAAATATGATATAGTCACCAATCAATACCCAAGGATTTCACCCTCAGGATTAGCATGTGAAGTCGCAACATCTAAAATATTTACAGAAAATCTTAATAAAAAAATTTCTAATAACGAGCAAGAACATATATTTAATTTTTTTTACAAAAATGCAAAAAATTATAAAATTTACAATTTAAAAGATAATTTTTATAGTAAAGTAAAAAAATATAATTTGAGTATAGATACAAAAAAAAATTTTCTAAAAGTAAAAAAAATTTACGAAAAATATGGATTTAATATATTGATAAATATGGATACAAAAAAAATAATAAAAAAAGAGTTTATCAAATCATGAAATTACTTATCACAGGAGTGGCAGGTTTTATAGGATATCATACAACAATTAAAATTTTGACTAACTATAAAAATATAGAAATTATAGGAGTCGACTCATTAAATACCTACTATAGTAAAAAATTAAAAATACAACGAGTTAAAAATCTAAAAAATAAATTTAAAAAAAAATTTTCTTTTAAAAAAATTAATATTTCTGACAAAAAAAATATTTTTAAATTATTTAAATCTTCAAAATTTCATACAATAATTAACTTAGCTGCTCAAGCTGGGGTTAGATATTCCTTAAAAAATCCTGATGCTTATTTTAAAAGTAATCTTAAAGGTTTTTATAATTTATTAGAGGCATCGAAAAATTTTAAGGTGAAACATTTAATTTCTGCCAGCACAAGTAGTGTTTACGGTATTAATGATTTTTCTAAATTTTCAAATAAAGTTGCAACAGGACATCCAATACAATTATACGCAGCAACAAAAAGAAGTAACGAGTTGATGGGGCATGCTTATAGTCATCTTTATAAATTGCCAACAACATTCATAAGATTTTTTACAGTTTATGGTCCATGGGGTAGACCTGATATGGCATTATTTATGTTTGTAAGAAATATTTTAAACAATAAACCAATATATATTTTCAATAAAGGAAAACACTCCCGGGATTTTACTTACGTAGATGATATTACTGATGGTATAAGTAAAGTTGTTAAAAAGATACCAAAAAATAATAAAACATGGGATCCAAAATTACTTGATCAGTCGACTAGCAGAGCTCCATTTAAAATATTAAATTTAGGTAACGGAAGAAGAGTAAGTCTTATGAAATATGTAAGTTTAATTGAAAAAAAATTAGAAAAAAAAGCAACAATTATTTATAAAAAAATGCAAAAAGGAGATATTAAAGATACATTATCCGATTTAAGAGATACAAAAAAATATATTTCTTACAAACCAAAAGTAAAGGTTGAAGAAGGTATAAGTAGATTTATTGACTGGTATAGATCTTATTATAAGAAATGATATATGGTTTTAGGTATAGTAGATATAGGAATTGGAAATCTTGGATCATTAAAAGCAGCCTTAAAAAAATTAAATATTCAATTTAAAACATGTGGCACTTCCTCAGATTTTGAGGGTGTTGATAAAATTATTCTTCCAGGAGTGGGAAACTTTAAAAAATTTATGTCTACTCTAAAATCTAATAAAATTGATAAAATAATATTAGAAAAAGTAAAAAAAAACATTCCCTTACTCGGCATTTGCTTAGGTTTTCAAATACTTTTTGAAAGTAGTGATGAAGATGGCAAAACTTTAGGCCTTAATATTTTGAGAGGCAATTTTGGGCATTTCAATGAAATTTCAAAGCAAATTAAGGTTCCCCACACGGGTTGGAATGAATGTTCAATTAAAAAAAAAAATAATCTTTTTTATAATATTTTAGATAATTCTGATTTTTATTTCTCTCATAAATATTATCTAAAAGATTTTGATGAAAAAATTGTTGTTACCAAAACTAATTATCATATAGATTTTGTTTCTTCTATAAAAACAAATAATATTTATGGAGTTCAATTTCACCCAGAAAAAAGTCAACTAAATGGTCTTAATTTATTAAAAAATTTTATTTATGGATCTTGAATGTTAAAAAAACGAATAATTATTACTCTAACCTTTTTAGACGGAGTTCTATTTAGAACAAAAAAATTTATTCCAGATTATAGATATACAAAAAACTTTATAGATTTCTGGAGTATAGATGAGATTATTTTAATCGATATTTCAAAAAAAAAATTTTCTCAAGATTTTATAAATTTAATTAAATATTTTTCTAATAACTGTTTTGTCCCCTTATCGGTAGGAGGAGGTATTAAAAAAATTAGTGATGCAGATAAATATTTTCAAAATGGAGCAGACAAAATTGTTTTGGGAAGTGTTAGTTCTCAAAATACCAAAATAATATCAGAAATATCCAAAAAGTATGGAAGTCAATCTATAATTCAATGTATAGATATAAAAAAAGATGAAGACTCAAAATATAAATTAGCAGTTGAGAGTGGTAGAAGACTAACAGAAATAAATCCAATTCAATCTATAAATAAAAGTTTAAAAGTTGGTGCTGGCGAAATATTAATAAATAATGTTGACCGCGACGGTAGTCTTTTAGGTTATGATATAAATATTATAAAAAAAATTACAAAAGATTTTAATTGTCAATTTTTAGCTCTTGGTGGAGCCGGAAATTGGGATCACATTTTGAATTTATTTAAAAAAACAGAAGTTTATGGAGCATGCACTCAAAATATCTTTCATTTTACAGAAGATAGTATAGTTTCCGCTAAAAAATTTTTAAAACATAATAAAATAGATATTCGCAATTAAATTTTATGATCTCTTTTTGCAAAAAATGTATAATGCCTAGCTCAAGACCAAGAATTGTTTTTGATCAATATGGAGTATGCAATGCTTGTTTAAATGGGGAAGAGAAAAAAAAAATCGATTGGTCAAAAAGGAAAATAGAATTTTTAGATTTAATTAATAAAATTAAAAATTCGAAAAATAGAAATCTAATGTATGACTGCGTAGTTCCTTGGTCAGGTGGAAAGGATTCAAGTTCAATTGCATTAAAACTCAAATTTGAATATGGATTAAATCCACTTCTAGTTACATTTTCACCTCTTATACAAAATGAAGTAGGGACTCACAATAGGGAAATTTTGCTAAATAAAGGTTTTGATAGTATTTTTGTAAGACCTAATCAAGATATAGCAAAGAAGTTAGCAAAAAGATTTTTTATTGAGAGAGGAAATCCAAAAGTTACATGGGACGCTGGTATTCAATCTACACCTGTTAGAATTGCTATTAATTACAAAATACCCTTGGTATTTTACGCAGAACACGGAGAAAGCGAATATGGAGGTTTAGTTCTTAGTGAGGAAAGTAAAAAAAAAAGAGATGAAAGCGAAGTTATTGAACATCTCATTGGAGACTATCCTCAAAACTGGACTAATGAATATATATCTCTTAAAGATTTAAGCCCGTATATCTTTCCAAATGAAGATGATTTTAAAAATTTTAAAGTAGAATCACATTATTTTAGTTATTATTTCAAATGGAGCATGTTAGAAAACTATCAATATATAAAAAAAAATTTAACTGATTTTAAAACCTCTGAAAATTTAACTGATGGAACTTTTACTAATTTTGATAGCTTAGACGATAAAATTGATAATGTTTATTATTACATGCAATACATAAAATTTGGATTCGGTAGAGCAACAAGAGATGCATCCAGAATGATTCAGAATGATCAAATGACAAGAGAGGAAGCAATTGAACTAGCAAGAAAACATGATGACGAGTTTCCAAAAACAAACTTTCAAGATGTATTAAATTATTTAGATTTAAGCAAAAACGATTTCGATAAAATTGTAAATAAACATAGAAATGAGGAAATTTGGCATATTAAAAATAATCATTGGGAATTGAGGTATAAAATTTAGTTATGAAAAATGTGAATAAATATGGTTTATGTATTGAAGAATATGCAACCAATAAAAACAATGCTCAAGTTTACTTTAACAGAGCTATTGGAAAAAGTCCTGAGATGGAGGTTTCTAAATCTTTATCCAAAATTATTTCAAATATGGTTAGTAGAGATGAAAAAATCTTGGATGTAGGGTGCGCAACAGGACATTTTTATAGATCTTTAAAAAAAAGAATAAAAAAAAAATTTTTTTATACTGGATGTGACCCATATGAGATCTTTCTTAAACTTGGAAGAAAAGCCTGGAAAAATGAAAAAAATGTAAATTTAATTAAAGGAAACATTTATGATTTACCATTTAATGATAAGAGTTTTGATATCGTATTTTCCAGTAATGTGTTATTGCACTTACCTGAAATTTCAAAACCATTAAGAGAGTTGTTACGAGTAACAAGAAAGAAATTAATTTTACGAACAGTTGTTTATGATGTTTCTTATAAAATTCAACTTGTTCACAATAATAAATGGTTTAAACCAACAAATGTTAAGCCAGAAAATGAATTTGATAAAAATGGCAATCCAAGATCTTTTGCTTTTTTCAATATTCACTCATTTGACTATTTAACTTCTATATTAAAAAAGTTATCCCCAAAATCAAAAATAAAATTTATCAAGGATGACAAATTCTCAAGAAAAAATATTTCTAAAAGTAGCAAAAAAGAAAAGAGACCTCTGGCAACTAAAATAATTGGAAATGAACAGTTTTCAGGGGCAATTATGCAGCCACATTATTTCGTGATTATACAAAAGTAAAATATTTAGAATTTAAAATTGATTAATTTTTATGAAAAAAAATATTTGGCAGGGTAAAAATGGACCACTACTTATAGCTGAAATTGGTGGTAATCACGAGGGAAGTTTCAACTATGCAAAAAAACTGCTAAATTTGGGCAAGCTTTCGGGAGTTGACGTTCTTAAATTTCAAATTTATCAAGGATCTACATTAGTAAATAGAAAAATTTCACCTGAAAGATACAATCACTTTAGAAAATTTGAACTTACAAAAAAACAGCATCTTTATCTGGCCGATATGTGTAAAGAGTCAGGATTAAAATACTTATCATCAGTTTGGAATAAATTAGATTTGAAATGGATCCAAAAAAAAATGGATTTCTTCAAAGTTGGCTCTGGCGATTTGACAGCATATGATCAAATTGATGCATTATGTCGATATAAAAAGCCAATTTTACTTTCAACAGGTTTAGCTAAAATAAATGAAATAAAAAATACAATAGATTTTATTAAATCTAGAAGTAGTTATTATAAAAGTAAACAAAATATTGCTATTATGCAGTGTACATCCTGCTATCCAACTAAAATTAATGAAATTAACTTAGATGTAATTAAAAGTTTTCAAAAATTTGGTTATGAGGTTGGATATTCTCATCACGCAAAGAGTTTTTTACCACTAGAAATTGCTTATGTGTTGGGTGCAAATATTTTTGAATTTCATTTTACTGATACAAGAAAAAATAAAAAATTTAGAGACCATAAAATATCTTTAAACTCTTTAAGAGTAAAAAGCTTAATAAAAAAAATTAATTTAATAAGAAAAATCAGAGGTAGTTCCTTAAAGAAACCTACTTATAATGAAATAAAATCAAAGCATATTGAAACTTTTAGAAGAGGAATCTATTTAAATAGAGATTTAAAAAAAGGTACATTAATAAAAAAGAATCATCTTGTTACGTTGAGGCCTGAGAATGGTATAAGTGCAAAATATTACTTCAAAATTATAAATAAAAAATTAAGAAGAAATATAAAAAAATACGAAAAGTTTGATTTTAGGGATTTGATTTAAAATGTGTGGTTTAGCTGGCTTTTTTGGTAAGGAATTTAATTTACCAGATAATTTAAAAATTAAAAGATGTTTATCATCACTAAAAAGAAGGGGTCCTGATTCAAATGGCATTATATTAAAATCTTATAAAAATAAAAAACTTTTGTTTTTACATACACGATTATCAATTATTGATCTGAAAAGAAATTCAAATCAACCAATTGAAGATGAAAATGGATTGTTAATTTTTAATGGCATGATTTATAACTATATAGAGTTAAGAAAAAAACTAAAATTAAGAGGTGTAAAATTCAAAACTTTTTCAGACACTGAAGTATTATTAAAAATCCTAAATTTATATAAAGAAAAAGCATTTAAAATGTTAGACGGAATGTGGTCAATAGCCTATTACGATTTTCAAAATTCAAATATTATTTTAAGCAGAGATCGATTTGGAGAAAAACCACTTTACTTCTACAAAAAAAACAAAGATATTTTTTTCAGTAACTCACTTAAAAGTTTATATCATTTAAGTGGGGTTAAACTTGAATTTGATAACATCAAAGTAAATCAACAATTGAAATACTCGGACAAAACGATCGGTTTAAATAACAAAACACTTTTTAGAGGAATTATGAGTGTTCCACAGGGAAGTTATTTAAAAATTGATATGGAAAAAAATTTAATCCAAAAAAAAAATTACTGGAAGCTGAGAATTAAAAAATCAAAAATGAGTTTTAGTGTAGCTACAAAAAAACTTCAAAATATAATTCAACAAGTAGTAAAAACTAGAGTCAGATCTGATGTAAAAAATAGTATCTTGATCAGTGGTGGACTTGACTCAAATACAATTGCCTTTTTTGCTAAAAAAAATTCAAAAATAAGTGGTTATTCTTTAATATCATCAAACAAGCATTATGATGAAACAAATTTAATTAAAATCAGTAACAAAAAAAATAAATTAAAATCGAAATTTGTAAAATCAACAAGTTCGAGTTCTCTAGGAACACTAGAAAGCATTATATCTAATAGTTTTAATGTCCTACCTACCACATCGGCTTTGGGCTTTGCTTTATTGTGTAGACAAATTCAAAGGGATGGGAGACGTGTAATCTTGACTGGTGTCGGTGGAGATGAATTATTTGCCGGATATTATGTAAACTTTTTAGCTCATTTATTATCTTATAAAGGAAAGAAATTTAAAGAGAAATTTAATTTTTGGAATCAAAATATTAAAAAATTTATCAGAAATGAAAAGCTTAAAAATTTAAAAAGTAATAATTTGTTTAAAAATAGATATAAATTAAATTTTTTTATAGAAAGTGATGAAATTAAAAATAAATATTTTAAAAATAAAACGAATAATAAAATTGAGATTCTTTCAAAAGATATTTTTTTTAATAATATGCTTCAAAATTATTTGATACAAAATGTTCCAACTCAAAATTATGCAAATGATTTAGTTTCAATGCATTTTTCATTAGAGTCAAGGTCGCCTTTTTTATCAAGTATTTTATCAGAATTTATATATTCTTTAAGAAAAGACTACTTTATGTATAAAGGAAAATCTAAATCTTTATTAAGAACTGCTATGAAATCAAAACTACATCTTAATATTTTAAATAATTATGAAAAAACTGGTTTTTATTCACCATTTAGTTCTTTTTTTTCAAAAAAAGACAATATTAAAATTAGAAATTATTTAAATAATTCCAAGATAATTTATAAATATATTAAAAAACAAAAAATAAAAGAATTACTTAAAATTCATACCAGACAAATTTCTCATGGAGAAAGCAAATTACTGTTTGCATGTCTTAATTTTGCTATTCTAGAAAAAAATATTCAATCTCTATAATTTAGAAGGAAAAAACTAATATTAATTCTTTTATGATTTCATTTATTATCTTTATATTTGGACATTAATTCTTCAAAATTTTTTAATTCTTCAACTTTGCCATTCTCAATAAAATAGAGTTTATCACACATTTTTAAAGTTTCAAATCTATGAGAAACAATTATTGTTGTTTTAATATTTTCATTATTGTCCAAATTTTTGAGAATGTTTCTTTCTGTTATTGTATCTAATGCGCTTGTAGCTTCATCTAAAATTAATATTTCAGAATTTTTATAAATCGCTCTTGCAATACCAATTCTTTGCTTTTGACCACCCGATAGTCTTTTACCATTTTCACCAACATTAAAATTTTCATTATCTCTAAATTCAATTAATTCGGCTAATAACAATGAGTTTTGAATCTTCTCATTTTCAATTAAAATTTCATCTAGTCCAAAACCTACATTTGATTTAATGGTTCCTTCATAAATAAAAAAATTTTGTGGAACATAAGACAAACTTTTTTGCCAAAATTTTATATTTTTATTATTAATTATTGTCTCATCAACCTTTATCTCACCCTTATTAGGAGTAATAAAACCAAGTATTAAATCTAATAAAGTTGATTTGCCAGAACCTGTTTTGCCAACTATTCCTATTTTTGATCCGTATGGGATTGTCATATTCACATTAAAAATTCCAGCTTTTTTATTACTTGGATAAGTAAATGTAATATCATTAAGTTTAATTGTTTTTTGAAATTTAATTTTTTGATGTATTTCATTGATTTCGTTTTTTAAAGATATTTTTTTTGCATTTATTAAATCCATTTCAATATTGATAAATGCGCTTAAATTTGAATTTATGGAGGCAAATGAATTAAAAATTTTTTGAAGTGCTGGAATTACTTTGAGCGCACAAATGCCATAAAATGCAATCATTGCACCTATTTCAGCAAACTTGAAATTATAAAATTTTATTAATGCAAGTATAAAACCAATTAATAAAATAAAAAAAATAATTTCTATTAAACTTCTAGGTATTTGTGTTAAATATAATTGGGTAATGTTGGCATTTTTTAGATTAGTTACGTTCTCAGAAAATAAATTTTTAAAAAAATTTTTTTTATCAAATAGAATTACGTCTTTAATTGAACTAAAGCCTTCAAACATACTTTTAAAATAATAAGGATAAACTCTTGTAACTGTATCACCAGCTTTCCTTAATTTCTTTTTAAAAAAATAATAAAAGAAAAAATAGAATAGAGAGACAATTGAAATTGAAATTAAAGCAACCTTAAAATCAACTAAGAAAACTGCGAAAATAATAATTAAAGCAATTAAAAAATTTGAAATCAGGTTTATAAATGGAAGAATTACTGTATTTGCAAGTCTTTCAGTGTCAGAATGTATTTTGCTAATTATTTCTTTTGAAGATATGTCAGAGTGAAATAACCAATTTTTATTGATAAAGAATGAATATAAGTTTTTTTTAAAAAAAACATTAATATCTTGTATCCATTTCAAGTTTAAAAAAGTAAATACAAGTGTAAGCAAAATAGATAGTATATAGAAACTAACAAAAATTATAGAAACATATAAAAATAAACTATCATTATTAAAAATACTTATAAGATTGAAAACCTTTTGAAAAAAAGGATTATTTATGCTTAGGTCTTCGCCTGATATTAGTATAATGAATGGTGCTATTAAAATTGCAGAAAAAGCACTTAATAATCCAATTAATATAGTTACTAATTGGAGATAAAAAATTTTATAGATGCTACTTTTGTTTAAACATTTTAAAACTCTTAAAGCTAAATTAATCATTTTTATAATTTTTATTTTTCATTACTGAGATTGATAATAAGTCGTTTTTTTTGTATTTTTTTACTTTAAACATTTTGGAATAATTAAAAGCATTATGGTGAATGCATTTATATTTATTATTTATTCTAAAAATTTTACGAAAATCCCGTTTAATTGATATAACTCTTTTGTCATGTTTATATATTACTCTTTTTATTTTTTTAGAAAAAAAATCAAAAATAATTATATGTCCATCTTTTTTTAAAACTCTATTAGCGCTTAAATATATATTTTTATAATCTTGTGGATCACACAAATATAAACAAAAACCATAATATATTATATCGATACTATTTTTATTAAAAGGTAGATGATCTGCGGTTCCTACATAACATTTTACTTTTTTTCTTTTTAACTCTTGAATTGCTTTTTTTGAAGGGTCTATTCCAAATATTTTACAATTTTTAATTTTTTTTTTAACTTGAAGTAAAAATGAACCATTTGAACAACCTACTTCCAAAAAAGCAATTTTTTTTTTATTTTTATCTTCAATTAAATTTTGAATAGTATGAATTATAATTTTTTTTCTAATTGCACGATTTTTAAGATGTTTTTTATTTCTTAATAACCAGTTATCTCCCTCTCCATCAAGAAATATTTTCTTCTGCTTAACTAATATATTATTCATGAAATTTTAAAATGTCCTTTATTGATATTGATTAATATTTCATTTATTAATTCATTTACTGTCTCAGATTTTTTAGTTTCATATTTAAAAACAAAAATACTTGACTGTTCAATAATTGAACTTTACTGTTCAATTGTTGAACAATATGAAAAAAATTAACCTTAGTCTAGATAAAAATGAAGATATAAATGTAGATAAATTGAATATATTAAGAGAAATTGAAAAATCTCCAAATATTTCTCAAAGAAAATTAGCTTCGCAACTTGGTGTAAGTTTAGGAAAAGCAAATTATTGTTGAAAATCCGTCACATGCCATAAGCACTTTTCATACATGCGTTCTGGACGTTTTAGTGTTAGGAGAATATATAATAGAAAAAAATAAAATATGAATAAAGGACAAAAACTTTTAAATAAAGCAAAAAAAATAATTCCAGGTGGAAATCAATTACTATCAAAAAGAAGTGAAATGTTTCTGCCTGGTTATTGGCCTACTTATTATAAAAAAGCTAAAGGCTGTAAAGTTTGGGATTTGAATAATAAAGTTTATTATGATTTTGCAGGAATGGGCGTTACTGCATGTATATTAGGATATTCAAATGATGATATTAATAGAGCTTTAATTCGTGGTTTAAAAAATGGCTCAATGTGCACTTTAAATGCAACAGAAGAGGTAGATTTAGCAAAAGAACTACTAAGTATCCACAAATGGTCTGGTATGGCAAAATTCTGTAAATCTGGTGGTGAAGCTTGCATGGTCGCAATTAGAATTGCCAGAGCGTTTACAAAAAAAAATAATATTGCTTTTTGTGGTTACCATGGATGGCATGACTGGTATTTAGCTACAAATATGTCAAATTCCAAAAATTTAGACAAACAATTAATTCCAGGTCTGAAAACAACAGGGGTATCTAGTTCATTTAAAAATTCTATTAAACCATTTTTTTATAATGACATAAGTTCATTAAAAAAATTGTTTAATAAAAGAAATAATAACATTGGAATAATAATAATGGAACCAATGAGAGGCGTAAAACCATCAAATAGTTTTTTAAAACAAGTCAAAACTATTGCAACCAAAAATAATGCTTTACTTGTTTTTGATGAAATAACTTCTGGCTTTAAAGATAATTATGGTGGATTACATTTAAAGTTAAAAGTAAATCCAGATTTAGCAATTTTTGGTAAGTCAATTGG
>MDTB01066747.1_pt1 | contig 30341 bp, 27 predicted proteins | sample 811161 | NCBI WGS metagenome assembly MDTB01 (sample SAMN05326650, study PRJNA326480) | marine metagenome | isolation source: seawater | place: Mediterranean Sea | collected 2009 | reverse complement strand
ATTTCGAGTCAGTAAATTTATAAATTGCCCTAAAATCTAATTCATCTGAAAATTTATAACCATAATTTGTCAGGAAAGTATGGTTTGTGTAAGGATCTTTTTCACCATTGTGATTCATCTGAGAGAAACCATCTGTTTGGTATCTTTCAAGTCCAACATAGAAGTCTTTATAATCATCTGAACCACCGTAAGAAAAATTTAGGTCATGGGTATTAAAAGTACCCCCTTGATAAGAAAAATCTCTCTTGAAATCACCCGATCCTCTTTTTGAATAAATATTTATAGTCCCCCCCATGGCACCACTTCCGTAAATGGAGCTTTGGTTTCCCTTTAGAATTTCAACTCTCTGAACTTGGCCAGTTAAAATATCATCAAAATAAAAATCATTTTTTGGTGTTGATGCGTCAGATTTTTTTACTCCATCCACATATACTGTACTATAGGCTTTTGGTAATCCCCTTAGCTGCAAACCCATTTGAGTTCCCGCACCCCCGGTTTGAAAAAAATTAAGACCAGTGGTTGAACTATTAAGTGCGTCTCCTAAAAAAGAGTTACCAGTATTACCAAGATCACCCTGTTCAAAAACTTGAACAGATGTACCCACCGTGGATATCGATTGTGTAGACTTACTAGGTGCTATTACTATAACTGGTACATCTTGAGCTCTTAAATAACTAGAGCATATAAGATGCAAAAATAAAAAAATCTTAAATAAGTTTTTAATACTTATTAGCATAGCAACCTTCCTTGTTTGCCACTGCTAATTTTTCATTGCAGAACTAGACTTTTCCTGGCCTTCATTCAACAGCGGACTATACTGGGTGGCGCTCCGACTTTGACGGTTGCAGGTACAGCCAATGATTTTCGCATTGATTTCCCACCATGCATTTCAGTATGTAATGATAATATCTATATATTTGAGAGATGACAATGAAAAAAGCCCAGATAAAAGGCATTTTTTGCATTGTTAACATTTATTAATTATAATAAAAATCCTAAATGGCAAAAGTATTATTTTTACAAGATGTATGGATAGAATACTACGGAGTAATGCAACTTTCGGGAACATTAAAAAAGTACGGACACTCGACAGACATTCTTTTTGCTGATCAACCAACAACTCTTGAAGAAATTGAGAAAATCAAACCAGATCTGATAGCTTATTCTTTAATGTCTGTTCAATGGACTTGGGCAAAATCTATGTCTAAATATTTAAAAGACAATGGGGTAACAATACCTCAAATTGTTGGAGGTATTCATCCTACTATGTATCCTGATTTAACAATTGCCCACGAAGGTGTAGACATAATTTGTAAAGCAGAGGGTGATTACGCATTTCTTGATTTATGTAATGCCATAGATAAAAATGAAGATTACTCAAATATAAAAAATTTATGGGTAAAAAAAGATAAAGAAATTGTTAAAAATTTAACTCGTCCAAAACTATCAGCAGAAGAATTATCAAAATTACCATTTCCGGACAGAGAACTATATTCAAAATATGATTATTTCCATGATTATCCTTTTGTAACTTTTGTAGGATCAAGAGGTTGTCCATTTAAATGTTCTTTTTGTGAAGTGCCTTCGGTAGCCTCAATATATGCTGGCCAAAAATCAACAATTTATCAAAAAGTAGATTCCTTTATTGGTGAAATTGAAAACGCAAAAAATAAAGGTTTGTTAAAAAATAAACTTGTAATGTTTACTGACTCAACATTTAACTCAAACAAAAAGTGGTTTTTAGAGTTTTGTCAAAAATATAAAGAAAAAATTAATTTACCATGGAGTTGTAATTTAAGAGCAGAACTTGTTGATGAAGCACAAGTAGCTGCAATGAAAAATTCAAATTGTGACAATGTAAGATTTGGTGTTGAATCTGGAAACGAAGAAATTAGAAATACTGTTCTAGCCAAAGGTCGACTGGCTAATGAAAAAATTATAAATTGTGCTAGATTACTGAAGAAATATAAAATTACTTTCCAAACATTTAATATGTTTGGAATCCCATCAGAAACTTATGAACAAGCTTGGGAAACAATTAAATTAAATCAACAAATCAAACCAGACGCAGTTGGAATGTATTTATTGCTCCTATTCAAAGGTGTAGGAGTTACAGATTATGCTTTAAATCACAAACTTATTGATGAGAAAGATTTAGATTTAATCGAAAAACCACCGTACAATTTGCACTTAAGTTTATTATCATTACATTTAGATAGAAATCCAGATGCACTCAGAATATCAAATTTACAAAAATTTTCCATTCTCGCTTTAAGGATGCCTTTTTTAGAACCAGTCATAAGATGGATGTGTGAGTTACCTCCAAACAAATTGTTTGGTTTGTTTTATCTAGCCTCTCAAGCCTGGGAGTGGAGAAAATGGTCAACCAAATCTACTTTAAAAAGACTATTCTTTGATGGTCTGCTGAATTACCAAGCGCTGTTTGGTGAAAGTCAAACAAGAAAAGGATTTATGGTAAGAATATCAAAATTCCTTGTTAGAAAACACAGAAGAAGAATAGCTGCTCCTTTTTATCCTGAGGTTAAACCAAAATCTTCAGACCTTTCGCTAAGTAAAAATTGATTTTAAATACTAACTGGTACCTAATTAGAATTAAAATCTCTTTCGATTTGATATATATTAAAAATTATGGAGACAAACGATAGAGTTTCAGAAAGATTTTTAAAAAGATTATTAAAATTCTCTAATTTTGTATCAACAATTATTATTCTTATTCTTTCATTTATTTGTTTTTATAGCTTAAAAAATATAGTTATAGATAAAGCAGAAAATATATCCTTTTTTTTAATTTCAAGCATATTAAGTCTAGTATTAATTATTTTTTTTCTTTTTTCTTTTAGTTTTAAAAGAGTAATTAGAATAAATATTACTTTAGTTTCAACATTTAGTCTTATTTTATTATATTCTGCGGAAATATATTATTTATTTAATATCCAAAAAATGAATAATTTGAATTTAAATAAAACACCATCAGAGAAAATAAGAATAATAAAAGCAAAAAAATTTGGTGTACCTTATGATTTAAGGTCTAGATCAGAATATATAAAAGATTTAGAAAAAGAAAAAATAACAGCCTATCCAATTATTCCACCTTCCTCTGATGATTTGCTATACAAAGGCTTAAAGGTTGATGACGAAACAATATTACCTTTAGGGGGAATTTCAAATATTTTAGTTGTCGGCCCCAACGAAAATGGTTACTGGATGGAATTTTTGTCTGACAAATATGGTTTTAATAACGACAATAAATCTTATAACCACAATAAAATCGAAATATGTTTAATTGGTGACTCATTTGGAGAGGGGTTGGCAGTAAAGTCAAACGAGAATATTTCCTCAATATTAAAGAAAAAATATAAAACTTTAAATTTTTCAAAAACCGGTAACGGGCCCCTTTTAGAATATGCGATTTTAAGAGAGTATGTGAGTTTTTTTAAACCTAAAAAAGTTCTTTGGCTATATTTTGAAAATGATTTAATTGATTTGTCTAGAGAAATGAAGTCCAAAACTTTAAATAAATATATTCAAAATAAATCCTTCAGTCAAAATTTGCTTATAAAACAAACAGATATCGACTCCTCACTAAAAAAATTTTTTGATAACAAAAAAGATGAATTTGAAAACAAAAATAATTATGTTTTAAAAAAAGATTTTGAAGATTATTTTTTAAGAATTTTACTTTTAAGAGATTTAAGATATCAATTAAATATTCAGGCTAATAAAAACAAACCTATTCTAAATGATGAGTTAGAGCTGTTTAAAACTATAATTGCAGACTCAGAAAATTTGGTTTCATCCTGGGGAGGAGATTTTTATTTTGTATATCTACCTGGGTTTAACCAGGGATTTAATCTTAATAAACATATAAGACCAATATTTTTGAAAGAAAATGAATATAGACAGAATGTTATTACAATTATAAATGATTTAAAAATCGATTTAATAGACATCTATTCTGAAGTATTTTTAAAGCACCCAAATCCAAAAAATCTTTTTCCATTTGGTGTATATGGTCATTATAATCGCGAAGGATATGAAATTGTAGCTAAAAAAATCGAGAGTATTATAGATTCAAAATGAATTTTGGAAGAAATATATTTATAGCAATTAGTATAGTATCCTTCACTTTTTCTCTTATTGCCTTATACAAAATTTTTTATTCATCAAATATTGTTTCTAATAAATTTTATATTTATTGTTTTGTTTTAAGTTTAATTACTTCTATATTTTTTATATATGGCCTGAAACTTAAAAAAAGTTTTCAAGACAATCTTTCACTTGTAATAGTTTCAACAATATTCACAGTTTATTCTATTGAAACATTTTTTCATATTAAAAATATTAATTCTATTATTCTTAATAGCAATAAAAGTATAAATGATATTAGAAAATCGAAAGCTGAGGAAATGAATATATTTTATGATGATAGTAGCAAAGCATCGATCATTGAAAATTTAAAAAAAAATGGAGTTGTTGCAGCCCCAAAGTTTTACCCCATACAACTCTTACATGATCAGAAATATTTAAACGGAATCGAACATAATGGATCAAAAATTTTTCCTCTTTCAGATATCTCAAATACAGTTGTAGTTGAGGATAATGAAAATGGTTATTGGATGAAGTTCAAAACTGACAAGTATGGATTTAACAATGATCCTAAAAGATATGAAAAAAATTCAATAGATATTATAATTATAGGTGATTCTTATGCTGAGGGATCAAGTGTTCATTCAGATGAAAATATTGCAAGCATAATAGAATCTAATGGCTTTAATGTATTAAATTTTGGCAAGGCAGGCCATGGTCCACTACTAGAATACGCAATATTTGTAGAATATGTCAAAAAATTTAAACCAAAAAAAATATTATGGTTATATCATGTAAATGATATTTATAACCTGTTAGACGAAAAAAAGTCTTCACAATTGTTAAATTACTTAAACGAGGAAAACTTTTCACAAAATTTACAATTAAATCAAAATAAAATCGATAAAATTATTTTTAAATATATTGAAGAAAAAAAAAAAATATCTATACAGAAAAATAATCCGATACAAAAAAAAATAAAATTTTCTTACCATATTAATAGTATAATTTTACTAAGAAATACTAGATCAAAATTTGGTTTAGAAGGAATAAATAAATCAGATATTGAACCAAAGGATATTAAGAGTTTTGAAACAATATTAAATAATGTTAATAAAACCGTTAAGTCCTGGGGTGGTGATTTATATTTTATTTATTTACCTAGGCACTCCGATCATTACAAACTTGGAAAATTTAGATTTCTTTCATTAAAAAAAACTCATGAGCATCGTGAGCAGGTATTAAAAGTTGTAAAAAAACTTGAAATACCGATAATAGACCTAGTTGAATTGTTATTCTCTAAACATTCAGATCCATTGTCTCTTTTCCCTTTCAGAATGTTTGGTCATTATAATGCCAAGGGTTATCGACTTGTAAGTGAAATTATTTTAAAGAATTTGAAAAATTAATTAAAACTATGTCAGAAAAAATTTTAATTTTTACAGCAACATACAATGAGTCAAAAAATATTGAAAATTTTATAAGATTGATTGACAGTTTAAAAATCAAATTAGATCTCTTAATTATAGATGATAATTCACCTGATGGTACATCAGAAATTGCTAAGAAATTCAAAACAAAAAATATTAATTTGAAATTGGTAAGCAGACCAAAAAAAGAGGGTTTAGACACAGCACACAAGCTAGCTTTTCGTTTAAGCAAAGAAAAAAAATATGATTTTCTCATCACTATGGATGCAGATTTATCTCATGATCCACTTAAAATACCCGATTTCTTGACAGCTCTTAAATCCGATACTTTCGTAATTGGGTCTAGATATATTGCTGGAGGTAAAAGTGATTTAAAAGGGAGCAGACTTTTTATGAGTTATTTTGGAAACAAATTTATAAAAAATGTATTTAATATAGAGTGCGATGAGTTTACAAGTTCTTACAGGGGCTTCAATTTAAAAAATTTAACAAAGTTTGATTTAGATATTGTTTCCTCAAAAGGCTATAGCTTTTTTATGGAAACAGTTTTTCAAATTAATAAAAAAGGATTTAATATCAAACAAATACCAATATATTTTTCGGAAAGAAAAGAGGGTGTATCAAAAATACCCAAAATTGAAATTTTTAGGACTTTATTTAATGTCTTAAAATTAAAAATAAAAAAATGATAATTAAAAAAGAGAAAAATTTTTACAATATATCGAAATTTATTCTTATATTGTGGTGTTTTTTCATAACATTATATTATTTTATACCTATTATTTCTTTATGGGAATCTGCCGAGATATACAAAACTTTTTTACCAACAAAAAAACCTCTCTTCATTTTAGGTATAAATGAGGATCCTGTGTTGTTTAGTCCAAATAGTTTTTATGGATATCCAGCAATTGTATTAAGCAGATATATTAATGAGTTTTTTGGTAGTAGTATATTCAATTTAAGACTGTTATCTTTAGTATATGGTTTAATATCACTATTTTTTTTCTACATTATAACTTTAAGATCTTTTGAAAAAAGGACCGCTCTATTATCAACTTTTTTTTTAGCCAGTAGTAGCTATTTTATTATTTACCAACACTTACTTTTATCCCCTATTGTTACTTTAATGTCTATTTTAATTTGTCTTGAAAGGTATCAAAATTTAATAATAAAAAAAAATCAGGCAGCAATTTTAACTTTTGCTTTAGCCTGTGTATTTGCATGTTTACATTATTGGACTGCTAGATGGTCGATGTTAATAATCTTATTTTTTTATTTAATTGATACAAATAAAATATTTCCATTAAACCTAAAAAAAATTTTTAATATTTTCAAAAGAAATAGAATTATAGATTTTTTAAAGATAATTTTGTTAATATCTTGTATTCTATTTATAATTTATCCAGGCAATATATTTTTGTTATATGATTTAAATTTTCTAATTCCCGAGAATAGAGCTGGTGAGTATACCAGAGATATAAATAACTTATTTAAAAACATTTATTTAAATTCAATTTACTTTTTAAAATTTTATATTTTTAATTTTTATCACTCTGCATACGATATATTATTTCACATTCCCTATAATATAGAGAACAAAATTATACTTTTCCTCCTGATTGTGGGTTTATATGGTATTTTTAAAAATAAACCTAGTAACAACTCGGTTCTACTAATTACTTTACTATTATCGAACCTTATTGCACCTTTAACATCTGAGATTTTACCTTCAAACAATTTAGAGGGATCAACTACTTTAAGTCCTCATAGACTTTTTTTTATAGTTCCATTTATATGTCTATTTTCTGGATACGGGTTTTTCTATGTATTTGATAAATTAAAAAAATTTGTAAATAAAAAAAAATTTAAAATATTTCTTAATATTTTCATTATTTATAATGATAATATTTAGAATAACAAATCATCATCTAGAATTTAAAAAATTTACAAACGGAATTAACAATTACAATGTTAATATAACAAAGCCTATTCAAGAACCTGAAAAACAAAAAAACTTAAACTATTTCAAATTGTATAAAGAAAGTATTTATAATCAGATTTATTTTTTAAAACTATCAAAATTTATATCAAAAAAAATAAAAAACACAGACTTAAGTAAAAGTAATAAAATAAAAGCAATTTATATTCCAGAGAATAAGTATACACCCAATAAAATTGTTATTGGTGGCCTTGTACCTAAAAAAGGAGATAATTATTATTTTCACATTTTTCTTTCATTATATTTAAAAAATGAAAATATAAATAATTTTTATCTGGTAAAAAAAGATAATATCGATGAAAAATTAATTAATAAATTAATTAAAGTTCTAAAGAGATACAAAGAAGGAAGAAATAAACAGGGTGAATTTCCAAGAAACAAAAATCATGAAATAATTTTAAAAACAATTGATAAAATAATACTAATTATATTTGGTAAAAATTTTTATGAAAATTTTTCAATGAAGAGTTCAGTTAAATTTACATCATCAGATTTTAAAGAATATGTTTATTATCCTAATAAAAAAAATAGTAAAAGTTTATTTTTAATTACAAATGAAAAAGAATTAAAATTAGTAAAAGATTCAAATAAATATGACATAATTTTTCCTTAAAAATTTTAATCGAAATTTTTATTTTCTGCTTCACACATAATTTTAACAAGGTCTTTAAAGTTTGTTTTCGGCTTCCATTTTAATATTCTTTTTGCTTTCGAATAATCACCCTTTAAATAGTTTACCTCAGAAGGTCTAAAATATTTTTTACTTATCTTGATTATTTTTTTATTATTACTTTTATCTACCAAACATTCATTTAAACCATTGCCTTTCCATTTTGTTTCTAAGTCAAAATATTTAACAGCAACATTTATAAAATCTTTTACAGTATGTGTTTCTCCTGTTGCAATTACAAAGTCGTCTGGTTTTTTCTGCTGCATCATTTTCCACATAGCTTCAACATAATCACCAGCAAATCCCCAATCTCTTTTTGAATAAATATTTCCAACCTCTATAAAATCCAATTCCCCACTAGCAATTTTCGATAGGCCTTTTGTAATTTTTCTTGTTACGAAATGTTCAGCTCTTAATGGAGATTCATGATTAAATAAAATCCCTGATACTATAAAAAGTCCATAACCATCCCTGTAGTTTTTTGCACTCATATGTGCAAAAAGTTTTGAAATTGCGTAAGGACTTTGAGGATTAAATCTAGTTTTTTCATTTTGATTTTTTGAATTTGAATTTCCGTACATTTCAGATGAAGAAGCTTGATAAAATTTAGGTTTTTTTTTAAATGTTTTAATTACCTCAAGTATTCTTAAAGGGCTAATTCCTGTTACGTCAGCAGTATAAATTGGATTTTTAAAAGAACTTTCTACAAATGATTGTGCAGCCAAATTGTAAACTTCGTCAAAAGAATATTTATTAAATATTGTATAAATATTATTAATTTCTAAAAGATCTAAATCTTCAATAATTACCTTTTTTTCAATATTCAGCTCCTTTAACCTCCAAAGGTTACCTCTAGATGATCTTCGATCAGAACCAATAACTTTATAGTTTTTATTTAAAAGAAATTTCGCTAAATAGGCTCCATCCTGCCCAGATATGCCAGTAATAAGTGCTATCTTTTTTTTCATAGTTTGAAATTTCCGCTGTTAATACTAAGTAAAGAAATCTTAAATTAAGACAACACTTAAATCATAAAAGTAGAGCCTTTTTAAATACAACCACAAGATGTAGTTATTTCTTAATTATAAACATCAATAAAAAGTGTATTTTGCTTTACAGTTCAAAAATTGAACACTAGGATGTTCATTAATTGAACATATGAAAGATAATCAAGATCATTTTGAAGTTTTACGAAAAATAGACAAAGCTACCAAAACCTCCCAAAGAAAATTAGCAGAGGACCTTGGCTTCAGTCTTGGAAAGCTTAATTATTGTCTTAAAGCTCTTCAAAGAAAAGGCCTTGTAAAAATTAAGAATTTCCAAAATAAACCTGACAAAATCAGCTATTTTACTTATGTCATCACACCCAAAGGTATTAATGAAAGAACTAAATTAACAGTCAACTTTATGAAAAGAAAAATGAGAGAGTACGATGAACTCAAAAAGGAACTAGCAAGAGGAAGCAAGAATTAAAATGTGGACAATAATTAAATTTGATAAAAAAAATCTTTCATTACTTAAATGTGATTTAAAAAAAAAATTAGGAAATGACATAAGAATTTATATACCAAAATTAAAGATTCAAAAATATAAAAATAACAAATTAATTAATAAAGAAGTAAATTTATTAGGTGACTACTTATTCTGTTTTCATGAAGATTTAAAATTAAATAACTCGCTAAATAACCTAAAATTTAGTAGAGGTTTAAAATATTTTTTAGAAGGTTTTAAAGAATCTCAAAAAGAAATTGAACTCTTTATTTCAAAATGTAAAAATTCTGAAAATAAAGACGGTTTTTTATCTAGGAATTTCTTTGATTTAGATGTCTCGAAAAAATACAAGTTTTCGTCAGGACCTTTTGCTGATAAAATATTTAAAATTATTAAATTACAGAAAAGCCGAATTAAAATTTTAATGGGAAACTTAAAGACCACAATCAAAGAAGAAGAGTTTTTATTTACACCTGTTTAAATTTGTAAAAATTATGAATACTAAAATTGTAAAAACTCTTTTTTGCAAAGTGCGGAGCATTGTTTAATAATATGAAAAAAATAGCACTTGTTACAGGTGGAGCTGGGTTTATAGGTAGCCATGTCATAGATCTTTTATTAAAAAATAAATTTAAGGTAAAAGTAATTGATAACTTATCTACTGGCAGAATTGATAACTTAAAAAATTGTTTCAAAAATAAAAACTTTTCATTTAAAAAATTTGATATTACAAATCTTAATGCAAATAATAAATATTTTAAAGGTGTAAGGTACATTTTTCATTTTGCAGGTATTGCAGATTTAGTACCTTCAATTAATGATCCAGAAAAATATATAAATGTAAATTTTAACGGAACTTTAAAAGTTCTTCAATTAGCAAAAAAATTAAAAGTCAAAAAATTTGTTTATGCAGCATCTGCATCATGTTATGGAAAAACTTCAAACAGACCTGTTAAAGAAACTGACAAGATTAGCTTAGAACATCCTTACGCTTTGAGCAAATATCTTGGAGAAAAAGCAAGTTTACATTGGGCAAGAGTTTATGACTTACCAGTAATATCATTAAGAATTTTTAATGCTTATGGTCCTAGAAGCAGAACTACAGGGGCGTATGGAGCTGTAATGGGAGTTTTTTTTAAACAAAAACTTAAAAAGAAACCCTTGACAATCGTAGGAGACGGAAAACAATCAAGAGATTTTATTTATGTGAGTGATGTTGCAAAAGCTTTTGTAAAAGCCGCAACAAGCTCAAAAAAGATGGAAGTATATAATTTGGGTACAGGAAAAGCTTCTACAATAAATTATCTAGCCAAGTTAATAGGCGGAAAAAAAATCAAAATACCAAATAGACCAGGGGAGGCAAAAGTATCCATAGCCAATATCAAAAAAATCTCTCAACAGCTAAAATGGCATCCAATAGTACCATTTAAAATAGGAATTAATAATTTGCTTCAGCATATCAATGATTGGAAAGACGCGCCTCTTTGGACACCAAAAAAAATAAGAATAGCAACAAAAGACTGGTTCAGGTTTCTAAAAAATGAAAAGAAGTAAGATAATTTCTATTAATAATCTTCAAGAAAAAATCAAAGATTTAAGAAAAAATAAAAAAAAAATAGTTTTATGTCACGGTGTATTTGACTTACTACATCCTGGACATTTTAAACATTTTAAAACAGCAAAAAGTTATGGTGACATCTTGGTAGTATCAGTTACTGCAGATAATTTTGTTAATAAAGGCCCAAATAGACCAGCATTTAATGAAAAATTGAGATTAGAAACCCTAAGCTCTTTATCCGACATTGATTTTATTGTTTTAAGCAATTATCCCACAGCCAAAAAGGTAATCAAGATTTTGAAACCAAATTACTATTGCAAGGGACCGGACTATAAAAATTATAAAAATGATGCATCTGGTGAAATTTTGAATGAAGCAAAAGAAGTCAAAAGGCATGGTGGAAAAATAATTTATACAGAAGATATAAATTTTAGTTCAAGTAATTTAATTAATAAATATTTATCACAAAAGGAAAATAAAACTAAAATTTTTCTAAATAAAATAAAAAAAAAATATAGGTCCGATGAAATCAAACTTACTATTTCCTCATTTGAGAATATTAAAATCCTGATAGTAGGAGAGACTATAATCGATAAATATATTTTTTCAGAAGCTTTGGGAAAATCTGGTAAAGAACCAATTTTAGTTTTAAGAGATTTAAGATCAGAGGATTACATAGGGGGGGCAGCAGCTATAGCTCGTCACATTTCTAACTTTAATAAAAAAGTTTCTCTGTTATCAATGGTTGGAGAAAGAAAAGAATATTTAAATTTTATTGAAAAAAACCTTAAAAGAAATATAAAATTATTATATCTAGCTAAGAAAAATTCACCAACTATAGTTAAAACAAGATTTATAGATGATGTAAGTAAAAATAAAGTTTTTGGATCTGATAAATTAAATGATGAATTACTACCAGAAGTCCAAGAAAAATATTTAAATAAGAAGCTAAAAAAAATAGTACCAAAGTTTGATTTGGTAATTGTTTCAGATTACGGACACGGTTTTATATCAAAAGAAAGCGCAAATATAATTTGTAAATATTCAAAATTTCTTGCACTAAATGCCCAAGTAAATGCAGCAAATATTGGTTACCATACTATGAAAAATTATAAAAATATTGATTGCGTAATTATAAATGAAAAAGAGTTGAGACATGAACTTAGAGATAAAAATTCCCGTACAGAAAAACTACAAAAACAACTTTCCAAAAAACAAAATATAAAAAATCTTGTTGTAACAAGGGGTTCGCAAGGTTCAATATTATATTCAAAAAGTATTGATAAATTTATGTATGCACCAGCTTTTTCAAATAAAGTGATTGATAAAGTAGGTGCGGGAGACACAATGCTTTCTATTATTTCAATGTGTATAAAAAAAAAATTAGATCTAAATTTATCTCTTTTAATGGCTTCATTAGCCGCAGCAGATTCTGTTAAAAAAATTGGTAACAAGTACTCTACAAATAAAGTTAATTTAATCAAATCACTTGAAACTATTATAAAATAAATATGAAAAATATTTTGATAACAGGTGGAATGGGCTACGTAGGATGTCCTTTGACAAATTATTTAGTAGACAAGGGTCATAATGTTACAGTTCTAGATTTGATGATTTATGGTGAAAATTTATTGCCAAAGAAAAAAAATTTAAAAGTTATTAAAGGGGATATAAGAGACCAAAAATTATTAAAAGATATTTTGCCTGGGCATGACACTTTAATACATCTAGCTTGTATCTCAAATGATCCAAGTTTTGAATTAAATCCTAATTTAGGTAAATCAATAAATTTAACCTCTTTTGAACCTATAGTAGAGATATCAATAAAATCGAAAATAAAAAAATTTATCTACGCATCTTCTTCTTCAGTTTATGGAATAAAAAATATTCAAAATGTTAATGAAAGCTGTAATTTAGATCCGCTTACAGATTATTCACTTTTCAAAGCTAAATGTGAAGATATTTTGAGAAATTATTCTTCAAAAGATTTTTGTACTTCAATATTAAGACCAGCAACAGTTTGTGGTTACTCAAATAGACAAAGATTAGATGTAATTGTAAATATATTAACAAATTTAGCATTTAATAAACGTAAAATTAGTATATTCGGTGGCGAGCAATTGAGACCAAATATTCATATCAAGGATATGATAAGGGCTTATGACTTAATAATTGAAACTGATGATAAAAAAATAAATAATGAAATATTCAATATCGGATTTGAAAATAAATCAGTTTTAGAAATTGGCAAGGATGTTAAAAATATAGTTGGTGAAGATGTTAAATTAGAATTCGTGAAAACTGATGATAATAGATCTTACCATATTTCATCCGACAAACTAAAAAAAAAACTAAATTTCAATTTTAAATATTCTGTCTTAGACGCAATTAAAGATCTAAAATTTGCTTTTGAAAAAAAGTTGCTACCAAATTCTTTAAATGATAGTAAATATTTTAATATTAAAAGAATGAATGAAATTAATTTGAAATAAAATGAAAAATTTTGATATTAATTATTATAGACACACCAACAAGTCACCAAGAAAAAATATATATAAAAAAAGATCAATTAAAAACAAACTAATAGCATGGGAACATGGCAAAGAACATTATGATGGCAAAAGAGTAAATGGATACGGTGGTTACAAATACGATGGAAGATGGAAAGTGCTTTTACCAAAAATTATTAAGAGGTACAAGCTTAACAAAAATAGTAAAGTACTAGATCTAGGTTGTAAAAAAGGTTTTTTCATGAGTGATCTTAAAAAAGCAATCAAAGGAATAACTGTTTATGGTATTGAAGACCATCCTTATCCAATTACTAAATCACACAAATCAATCAAAAGATATATTAAAATGTCCCCGTATACTAAAATTCCATTTAAAACAAATTACTTTGATTTTGTATTTTCTCTAAACACTATTTATAAATTAAATCTTGGGGATGTAGTAAAGTGTTTACGTGAAATTAAAAGAGTAAAAAAAGTTAAATCTGGTTCTTTCATTTCACTTGGTTCATTTAACAGTAAGTTAGAAAAAGAAATTTTTAATTCATGGACATGTACAGGTACAACTGTTTTATCAAAAAGGGATTGGCAAACAGTTTTAAAATATTCAAAATATGATGGTGACTATTTTTTAACTAATGCAAGGATTTTAAACCTATAATTAAATGAAAGTAAGTGATTTTATAGTAAAATATCTATCTACCAAAACTGACAAAGTTTTCGGTGGACAGGGTGGAAGTATAGTACACATTGCTGATAGTATTGATAAGAGCAATAAAATTCAATTTATTCCAGGTCAAAACGAACAAGCATCATCAATAGCTGCAGATGCATATCATAGAGCTAGCGGAAAATTAGGGGTAAGTATTGCAACTAGCGGGCCAGGAGTTTTAAATCTTTTACAAGGAATGGCTTGTTCTTACTTTGACTCAATACCTTCGCTCTATATTTCAGGAGCACCGGTAACAAAACAAATTAGAAAAAATAAAAATATAAGGCAGATTGGTTTTCAGGAAATGGAAGTTGTAGATTTAGTAAAGCCACTTACAAAATATGCAGTTCAGATTAAAAGGCCGGAGGATTTACAGTATGAACTAGATAAGGCACTAGAAATTGCTTATTCTGGAAGAAAAGGACCAGTTTTACTTGATATTCCAGATGACATACAAAGATCTAATTTAGATCCAAAAAAACTTAGAAAATATAAATCAAAAAATAAAAAAATTATTAGGATTAATAAAAGTAAAATTAATATAATTATTAAGGAACTAGAAAAATCTGAAAGACCTATTCTAATTATAGGAAATGGCGTAAAACTTTCAAATTCTGAAAATTTAGTTAAAAAAATTATCAAAAAAAATAAGTTACCTTATGCCCCTACATGGGCAACTGTTGATACGTTTAAACACAATGATCAATTAAATGCAGGTACATTTGGAGTTGCTGCAACTAGATATGGAAATTTTTCAATTCAAAATGCAGATTTATTAATATTCTTGGGAGCAAGACTTAGCCCACAACTAGTTGGTAGTAATATGAATATTTTTTCTCCAAAATCAAAAAAAATTGTTGTTGATGTGGACAAATATGAATTTAAAAACCACAGACTTAAAAAAAGTGTAATTAAAATAAACGCAAATGTTTATGATGTATTAAAAGAATTATCCATGAAAAAAATTGATTTAAAAAAAACAAATATTTTAAATTGGATTAATAAAATAAAATCTTATAAAAAAAACTTCCCTGTTCTCGCAAGCAAGAAGATTATTAAAAAGAATAAATATTTAGACCCATATCATTTTTTTGATTCTCTTTCTAAGGTTACAAAAAGCAATGATATTTTGATTCCCGATGCTAGTGCTAATCTTATATGGTTTATGCAATCATACAAAACATACTCTTTAGGACAAAAAATATTTACTGCTCTCAACCACTCGCCAATGGGTTATTCTATGCCGGCAACAGTCGGGGCATTTTTAGGAAAACCAAGTAGTAGGGTTCTAGCATTTATTGGAGATGGATCAATGCAAATGAATATACAAGAACTAGAGACTATAAAACATTTTAATATAAATACAAAAATTTTCATTTTAAATAACAAAGGGTATGGGCTTGTGAAACAAACACAAGAGACATGGTTAAAATCAAATTATGTTGGAGTTGATAAAAAAAGTGGTCTAAGTCTACCTGATTTCTTAGAAGTTTCAAAAGCGTATAAAATTAAAACTATTCAGATCAAATCAAATAAAAACATTATTCAAAAACTTAAAAATGTTTTGAGAATTAAAGGTCCAGTCATCATAGAGCTAATTATTGACCCTAAAGCAAGAGTAAATCCAAAAATTGATTTCGGAAGACCCCTTCATGATATGTCACCAAGGCTTGATAAAAAAATTTTAAAATCTATTATTATTTAGATAAACCCAAGTCCACAATAATTGCATACTCACAAATGAACTCAAAGGCAAAAATTCTTAAAAGATTAAAAGTTAAATCTGCTATAATACCTGAACTATTCAGTTTTGATGAAGGATATTTTTTAAAAAATAAAAGAACTATTATCCTCAAAATTAGAAAAAAATTTAAATCAAAAATAGCAATTAGATCATCAAATGTTAATGAAGATCAAAAAAACAAATCTTTTGCAGGATATTTTAAATCTTATTTAAATATCAATCCTAAAAATGAAAAAGATGTACTTGAAAAAATAAGTGATGTTTTCAAATCATATAAAAACTTTAAGCATAAAAAAAATGAGGTTTTCATTCAAAATATGGTTGAAAATGTTTCTATATCTGGAGTAGCGACTTCATGTGATAAAGATAATTTTTCACCCTACTATTTTGTCAATTTTGCAAAATCTAAGGATACATCAAAAATTACTAGCGGAACCTTTAATGGAAGTACATTTGTTTACTATTCAAAATCAAAATTTCTACCAAAAAACAAATATCTAAAAAAAATAATTTTGCTAATAAATGAACTCGTAAAAATTTTTAAAGACCCTGTAGATATTGAATTTGCTTTTGGGAAATCAAAAAAACTTTATCTTTTGCAAGCTAGAAAAATAGTAAAAAACAATAATTTTAAAAATATAAAACAAGATTTTTCTGTAGATTTTTTTAAACTCTCAAAAAAAATAAAAAAATTAAAAACTAGGCATTACAATCTTTTTGGTAAGACAACACTTTTTGGTGTTATGCCTGATTGGAACCCGGCAGAAATTATCGGAATTAAACCTGATAATTTAGCAATATCATTATATAGAGAATTAATCACGGATCATATTTGGGCCGAAGATCGTAAAAAGTTCGGATATAAAGATTTAACATCGCATCACCTTCTAACAAATTTTTTTGGGACACCTTTCGTTGATGTTCGTGTTGATTTTAATTCTTGGTTGTCAAGCGAACTTGATCCTAAATTATCAGAAAAATTAGTAAATTATTATATTTATAAATTTAAAAACAATACACAATTCCATGACAAAGTTGAATTTAATATAATTTATAGTTGCTTCTCGTTAAGCACAAAAGAAAAACTTGAGGAATTATCTAAATATAATTTTAGTAAAGTTGAAATTGAAAAAATTTTAAATTCATTAAAATCTATAACCACAAAAAGCTTTTCTATACTGGATAAGAGTTTAAAAGATATTGATAGATTATCCAGTTTACACGAGAAAATAATGAGTAGTAAAATTTACGATATCGATAAAATTTACTGGCTAATAGAGGATTGCAAAAAGTTTGGAACTTCATCTTTTGCATCTATTGCTAGATGTGCATTTATAGCAAATGATTTTATAAATTCTTTTGTAGACAAAGGTATTTTTTCTAAAGAGGAAAAACTAAGTTTTCTAAGTTCAATATCAACAGTTGTAAGTGAATTAAATAATGATTTATTAAAATTAAATAAAAAAAATTTTATTGAAAAATACGGACATTTAAGACCAAGCACATATGATATTAATTCTGTAAATTATAGAGATGGGTACAAGTTCTATTTTTCTGAAAAAAAAAGAACAAAAGAATACAAAAGAAATATATTTAATTTTTCAGAAAATCAAATTGACAAAATAAATAAATTTATATTCTTAAATAATCTAGACTTTTCAGCAGATGAATTGATTAAATTTATTAAGAAAAGTATTTCAGAAAGAGAAAGAGCTAAATTTTATTTTTCAAAAAATATTGATAGTGTTTTTTCATTAATTAAAAAATTTGGAAGAAGGGCAAATCTTAACAAAAAGGATTTAGGGTTTATAAATATAAATTCTATTCTAGATCTTTATTACAACGTCGATGGCACATATCCCCAGCACACACTTAAAAAAGAAATAAACATAAATAAAAAATTATTTAATCATAATAGTTTAATTAAATTACCAAAAAATATTATTAACGATCGTGACATTTTCTATCATTTAGAAAAATCTTCAAAATATAATTTTGTAGGAAATGGTGATGTTACTGGCAAAATATTAAACCTAGATAAAGATAATAAAAATGAAATGAATAATAAAATAGTTTGCATTTCAAGTGCTGATCCAGGTTATGATTATATTTTTACTAAAAGAATCAAAGGATTAGTAACGATGTTTGGTGGAATTAACTCTCATATGGCTATTAGATGTTCGGAATTAAAAATTCCAGCAGCCATTGGCGTTGGCGAAAGAATGTTTAAAGATATTGCAAACGCAAAAATAGCTAGAATTAATTCTGTATCGGAAAAAATAGATATTATTGGCTAACAATGAATATTGGAATTGTTCCACGAATTAGAAAATTTTATGGAGAACAATATGAATTTTCTGTAGATATAAAACTTATTTCATTTATTCGAAATGTTTTTAAAAAATCCAAGATTCAAATCTTATTTGATAATAAAAAACAAAAGTTTAAGATCGATCTACTCATTATTTCTGGTGGTAACGATTTGAAGTATTTTTCAAAAAATAGAGAAAATACTTATAAAAATCAACTCTCTAGGTTTTTTTTGAAAAAAGCAATTAAGGAAAAAAAAAAAGTAATTGGTGTTTGTTATGGAGCTCAGTTTATTGCAGATTTTTTCAAAAGTAAGTTAAAGAAAACTTCCAAACATGTTGGCAGTCACCAAATAAGATTTTTGCCAAATAACCTTGGTTTAAATTTAAATGAAAAATTTGTAACAAATTCATTTCATGAATATTTAATTTATAAATTAGGTAAAAAATTGAGACCTTTGGCTTTAGCAAATGATGGAAGTTATGAAGCATTTCAAGTTCACAATAAAAAGATATTTGGGATTATGTGGCATCCTGAAAGAAATAAACGAATCAAAATTTTCGACAAAAATCTATTTAAAAAATTAAAATGAATCTTGTCATACTTGCATCTGGATCAGGAAAAAGATTAAAAAAATTAACTAAAAGCACTCCGAAATGTTTGATTAAAATTAATGGAAAAAGTTTACTAGAATATTTAGATAGTTTTATAAAATATTTTAATAAAACCTATTTGGTAGCAGGTTTTAAGGCAAATTTAATAAAAAAGTTTTTAAAAAGAAAGAATATAAAAATTATCAATAATTATAATTATAGAAGTACTAACATGGTATACAGTCTTTTTTGTGCATCTAGCAAGATAAAGGGAGACACTGTAATTTGCTATTCAGATATAATATTTGATCATAAAATTTTTAATTTGCTAAAAAAAACTAGGGGCACTGTTATGCCAGTTAAAAGTGACTGGTTAGAACTTTGGAAAAAAAGGATGCCTTATAGAGAAATTAAAAAAGATGCAGAAAATATTGAAATTAAAAAAGGTTTCTTAACAAGCTTGGGACAACCAATAAATAGTATTTACCCTAAAAATCAATTTATGGGGATTTTAAAGATATCGAAAAAGGATTTTAAGATAATGAGAAAACTATTTGTTGAAATCAAAAATAAAAAAATAGATTTTACAAATTTTATAAATTTAGCTATTAAAAAAAAAAATCTTAAAATAAAATGTATTAAAACAAGAAGCTTTTGGTTTGAAATTGATAAAATAAATGATGTCGCTATAACATCAAAATTATTAAGAAAAATCTATTGAAATGATCATTTGGGTTATAGGAAAATCTGGGTCTGGCAAAACATTCTTTTCAAAAAAGATTTATAATAAATTAAAAATAAAAAAAAAGAAAATTTTTCTGTTAGATGGTGATGATTTTAGAAAATATATTTCATATGATCTTAAATATTCCTCAAAAGACAGAAAAATAAACTCTTTAAGAATTCAAAACTTTTGTAAGTATATGGATAAAAATGGTTTCAATGTTATTTGTTCAATACAATCTATATTTCCGAAAGATCAAAAAAAAAATAGAAAATTATTTAGTAAATATTTTCAAGTACACTTAAAAGCCGATAAACAGGATCTAATTCAGAGAAATAATAAAAGGATTTATTCAAAGAAAAAAGATGTTGTTGGAAAAGATATTAAATTTCCTAAACCATATAGGTCTAATTATGAAATTAAAAATAAATTTAATAATAGTCTAAATTTACATGTGAATAAAATCGTTAAAAAAATTTATGCAAAATTACAATAAACCAAAAATTATTTTGTTGGCGTGTTTTGTATCTGCATCAGGTTCAAAACTTGTTCAAAGTCAACTCGAAAGCTCAAAAGAAGTTCTTACTATACCGGCATACCCCTTATTATATTTTTATGATCACTGGAATGATTGGACAAGAAAATATAAAAAACTTAATTCGAAATTAATTTTAAATTTACTAATTAAACATCATGAGTCATTATTCGACTCTAGAAAAATTAAAGGTTTTAATGGACTTACGAAACTTGGAAAAAAAAAGAATAAATATATTAAAATTTCAAGGAAGAAATTCAATTATTTTTTTTTAAATTATTTGAATGGAAAAAAAATTGATAGAGCCAACGTATTAGAAGCAATTCATTTTGCATATTTTAAATCAAGAGGAAATAATCTAAATAAAATAAAATATTATTTATTTCATATTCATAACTACGAGTTTATTTCAAAATATTTTTGTAAAGATTACTCAAAATTTACAATGTTACTCTGCCTTCGAGGGCCTATAGATCAATTTTGGAGAAGAGTTCAAGCACATAAAAATATAGAAAAACAAAGATATGACTATACGGATCAAGAATATATAAAAAATTACAACTATTTTACAATGTTAAGACATTTTTGTATGGATTTTAGATATATCGGTGAAGAGTTTTATAATAAAAAAGTTTTTATTAAATTTGAGGATTTAAAAACTAATAATATTAAAACACTTAAAAAAATATGCTCAAAAATTCAAATCAAATTTAATTCCAATATGAAACATCCGAAATTTGGAGGACTTGATTGGTGGAGTGATAAAATTTACATAGGGAGCAAAAATAATAAAAAATTTAAAAATGATCCCTTTATTGATGATGCTGGTAGAAGAAATAATTTTTTTAGACATGAAGTTTTTATTATAGAAAATTTAATGAGATATTTTTATTCAAAGTTTGGCTACAAAAACTATGTTTATAAACAAAATCTTTTTTCTAATATTACTTTTTTTTTATATTTACTTTTACCAACAAAATCGGGAATAAAACTTTTTCTTTCAAGGTTTAATTTAAAGAATATAAAAACTTACATTAAAAGGTCTTTTAGGGAATGTTTTATTGGAGATCTTAAGGATTATTACTTTAATGCATTTTATAAACATAAGTGGGTTTACAGAATTATTTTTTTAGTAAAATATAATTTCTTAAGAAAAATAGTTTTTAAAAATAGAAATAATAAATCCATCTTTTTTCTTTTATCAAAAATACTATTGTTTTGTTTTAAGTTAATCAAATATCCTTATATGCAATTAGAATTAATTTTATTTTATTTCGTAAGGATATTTTATTTATCTTTTTATTATTTACTAATTACATCAAAAAAAAGGTATTCAAATGAATTCAAAATTTAAAAAAATTTTAGTTACCGGATCTACATCTGGATTAGGAAGAGATTTATCTCTAACCCTCAAAGATCAAAAAGGAATTTATTTAATTTGTATAGGAAGAAACAAACAAAAATTTAATTATTTAAAAAAAAGAATAAAAAAAAATGTATTATTTTTAAAACAAAATTTAAATAATATATCTAATATCAAAAATTTAATCTTAAAATTAAAAAAGAAATCCCTTTTACCTGATGTTGTTATACACTGTATGGGAGGGGGTTTGGGTTTAAGAAGTCCTTTACTTGAATCTAAAAATTGGGATCTACTTTTCAAAACAAATTTTTTATCCGGCGTTGAATTAAATAACCAATTAATAAATTCAAAAAGAAAAAGTCAAAAATTACATATTATTCATGTATCAGGTATTGCCTCCTTATTAACAGGAATGGGATCAATAGGATTATCAAGTACAAAATTCATGCTTATTCCATATGTCAGCAATATGTTTAAATATGCTAGAAAATTTAACATTAAAATAAATTGTATACTTCCTGGTGGATTCATGTCCTCTGAAGGCAGCTTCTTTAGACTGAAGAAAAAAAATTACTCAGGCTATAAAAACTATATTTATTCTAAGACATTAAAAAAAAAACTCATGAAATCTAAAGATATTCAAAAAGCAATTTGTGATTTAGTATTTAAAAAAAATTCTGATTTAAATGGGTACAATCTCATTGTAGATTACAGTAAATCTTTAGAAAATTATAAACAAGAAAAAAAATAAAATTATGAGAACTTTCTTAGATAAAAAAGATTTAAACATTTCAAAAGAATTTGAAACAAAAGGTTATATTATAAGAAATATAGAAGATAAGTTTTCACTTAAAAAAATTCAATCTTTTTTTATAAGTCAAATTAAAAAAAATATTAAGATTGAAAAAGAATATTCTAACTTAAATTTACTTAACAATATTCACAAATTTATCAAACCAAAAGATTTAAATGAATTTAGACTTAAAATGATAAATGGAATGCAGAAAAATAAAGATTTTAGAAGATTGTATTATTTAACATCTAAAAATTATTTAGAAACTTTAATTGGAAATGAACTTGCTATGCAGCAAAGAGTAAATTTAAGTATTCAAATGCCAAAAGATGTTAGTTCTCTTTTGCCAGTTCACTCAGATGTCTGGTCAGGAGACTCACCATTTGAAATAGTTGTATGGTTACCTATGGTTGATTGTTTTAAAACAAAAACAATGTATATTTTACCTCCAAAAAAAAATAATAAGCTTATTTTAAAAAACCACAAAAGTAGTAAAAATATATTCAATTCAATAAGAAAAGATTTAGTTTGGCCCAAAGTTAAATTTGGACAAGTTTTAATTTTTAATCAAATGTTAGCACATGGAAATGTGGTAAATCTTGAAAAAGAAACTAGATGGTCAATGAATTGTAGATTTAAAAGTATTTTTACTCCATATGGAGATAAAAAACTTGGAGAATTTTTTGAACCAATTACTTTAAGAAAAGCCTCAGAACTTGGAATGAAGTATAAAGAAAAAAAATAATGAGACAATTCAGAGGATATATTTTTAGTAGAAGTTTTATGGGAGAAAGAGTTCCTCAGCATATACAAAATATAGTAATAAGAAATTATTGTTCCAAAAATTCCTTCAATTATCTCTTAAGTGAAACTGAATACTCAATGAATGGAAGTTATCTTATTTTAAAAAACCTTATTAATAGCATCTCTTCAATAAATGGAATTATTGCTTATAGTCTTTTTCAACTTCCAGAAAATGATAATTTAAGAAAAAAGCTTGTGTTAAAAATATTAAAAAAAAGAAAATCTTTACATTTTGCAGTTGAACAGATTTCAATAAATAATTTTGAAGAATGGCAAAAAGCTGATGAGATTTGGAAAATTAAAAAAACACTTCCAAAGTGTTTAAGTAAAATTTAGTAAAAAATATTTCAATGTTTAAGCTGAAAAAATTTGTTTTCAAACAAATTGATGATATTTCTGAAAAAGGTATCAAAATACTTCCCTTTAAAACAGCTTTAGCTATTGGCAAATTATTTAAGTTAACTCTTTTAGTACTTTTTGTTTTTTTTGTCCCTTTTATATTTTTAACTAGAAAAATATTTAATTTTCATTTTTATGAACTTCAAACTGATAGAATTGGATATTATTGTTCTTGGGAGCCATTTATAATGATAACTCATTTTAAAAAAATTGAAAAAAAAAAGGAAAAACAAATTTGTTTTATCTATCATAATAATATTATTGCCAATAAATATCTAACAGAACTTTATAAGAATAAAATGAAGTCGTTTGGGCATTACTATTTTTTAAAAGGTTATTTTTTTTGGAATATTTTAACTTCAAGTTATGAATTATGGACAAAAAATAAAATTAAAACTTTTTTTAAAAATAGAATGATAACTTACCCAATGTTTGTAAAAACTCCTGCGATATTGAAAATTCCACAGAATGATATTGTAAAGGGAGAGCATTTATTAAAAAGTCTTGGTGTACCAAAAAATAGTAAATGGATTTGTATTCATAACAGAGATAGTTCTTATTTAACCTATCAGCAAAAAAAAGGATATCTACCGAAAGTAAATTTTAGTTATCATAACATCCGAGATTTTAGTATAAATGATTTAATTCCGGCTGCAGATTATTTTACAAAAAAAGGCTTTTATGTTTTACGTACAGGGGTTACCTCAAATGAAAAACTCATTACCAAGAATCCTAAAATAATTGATTATGTAAATAGCAAATATAGAAGTGATTTTGGAGAAATTTTTCTTTTCAGTAATTGTGAATTTTATTTTGGCTCTACAGCTGGTTGTTGGAAAATTGCAAAATTTTTTAGAAAACCCGCTTTTCTTATAAATGGCTTTGGTTTTGCTGATCTTTTTTTAATGCCTTGGAAATATCCAGGTATATTTAAAAAACTTAAGTCTAAACAAAATAATAAATTTTTATCTGTAACTGATATGGTAAAAGATAACTTAAATCATTTAACTGATAAAAATCTACTAGATAAAAAAGGTATTGAAGTAGTTAATAACACTCCAGATGAAATATTGGATTTAGCAATTGAAGCAGTAGAATACTATAAAAAAAATAATATAAATTCACCAAAAAAACTTGATCTTTTTTTTAATGAAGTTTCAAAAGGTAGTTTAAAAAATTATAAATACTACAAAAACCCAATTGGAAAGAAATTTCTTGGAGAATTAAATATTTAAAAAATGAAAAGCATTTTCATTAATCTTAAATCAGTAATGCATTTACTTTCAAAAAAAGATGTAAATTATTTATTTATCTTATCCTTTCTAATTCTTCTTACCACAGTTTTTGAAACCCTGAGTCTCAGTATGATTGTTCCGTTAGTTTCATTTATTGGAGATGTTGAATTCATAGAAAATTACCCTGTAATATTCGATATTTTGAGCAAATTTTCATCCATTTTTGATTTGACGACACAAAACTTTACAGAGACACAAAAATTAATGTTAGGAACTTCATTTATTTTTTCACTCTTTTTTTTGTTACGTCATATATTTTTTTTAATTGTTACTTGGAAAAAGGAAGATTTTAAATTTAAAATGAAAACAAATTTTTCAGACAAAATGTATTCGGGTTATCTAAAGCTTCCTTACTCATTTCATCTCAAAAATAACTCGTCAATTCTTGTAAGAAATGCAGTACAAGAAGTGGAAATTTTTACAAATAATGTAATGCAATTAATAACTGTATTTAGTGACTTAATATTAATAATCTTTCTAATATCAATGCTATTATTTTTTGAGAGTAAAATTACAATTTATATAATATTATTCCTTAGTTTTTTATCTTCAGTATTTCTAATTTTAACAAGAAAAAAAATCTTTAGTTTAGCAAAAGAAAGACAACAAAATGACAGAAAATCATTTTTTTATGCTAAACAAGGTTTAGAGGCAATTAAAGAAATCAATATTTCCGGAAGACAAAATGAATTTGCAGATCAATATATTTCTAAATATAGTAAATTGAGTAAAATTGTATTTCTACAAAATTTTATAAATTTCTTACCACGAGTTTGGTTAGAAGTTTTTGTTTTCATTTCTCTTATTATTTTTTTGTTTTTCTCTCATTTTCAAAATAACGAAATGACCAAAATAATACCAATACTAGCTTTGTATGTGGGCACAGCCTTCCGGCTCTTACCTGGAATAAACCGAATATTAGTAAGTATAAACGCGTTGAAGCTTGGCTTACCAGCAGTGAAAGTCTTACAAGAAGAAATTGACTTATTTAATAAACAAAAAGAGAATTTAAAATATACAGGTCAAAGTGAAACTCGATTTGAAAAAAGTTTAAAACTTAAAAATATTTTTTTTGATTATGAAAAGTCAAAATCAATTTTAAAAGGTATAAACATTGAGATTTTAAAAGGTTCAACAATTGGTATTATGGGTTCAAGTGGGTCTGGCAAAAGTACTTTTATTGACGTATTAACAGGACTTTTAAGACCAAATAAAGGTGAGGTATTAGTAGATGAACAAAACATTTATTTGAATTTAAAGAGCTGGCGAAAAAAATTAGGATATGTACCTCAAAATATTTATTTATTAGATGATACAATAAAAAATAATATTGCTTTTGGAATTCAAGAACATTTAATTGATCAAAAATTAATTAATGAGGCTTTAAATAAAGCTGGTTTAAATAAATTTATAAAAGAACTTCCAAATGGAGTTGAGACTAATGTAGGCGAGCGAGGCACTAAATTATCTGGAGGGCAAGCTCAAAGAATTGCATTAGCTAGAGCACTATATAACAAACCTTCCGTACTTATTTTAGATGAAGCAACAAATTCATTAGATATAAATAAAGAAAATCAAATATTAGAAACTATCAAAACAAATTTAAAAGATATAACTGTTATAATAGTTTCACACAGAGAAAATACTGTAAAAATCTGTGATAAAGTATACAAAATAAGTGATGGTATTCTTAAAGAGTTAAATTTATAAGTTCGGATGAAAAAAATTAATAGCCTTTTTTTATATTAAAAAAATATGTTTAATAATAAATCAATTTTAATTACTGGTGGTACAGGTTCATTTGGCAATGCATTTGTAAACTATTTAATAAAAAATTATAAACCAAAAAAATTAATAATTTTTTCTAGAGATGAATTTAAACAGTTTCAAATGGCAGAAAAATTTCCAACAGAAAAATATAGATTTTTAAGATATTTTATTGGTGATGTAAGGGACAAACAAAGACTAAAGCTCGCCACAAAAGACGTTGATTTTCTTATACATGCCGCAGCTTTGAAACAAGTAGCATCTGCAGAATATAATCCTCAGGAATATATAAATACAAATATTCTAGGCGCTCAGAATGTAATTGATGTTTGCATGGAAAATAAAGTGAAAAAAGTAATTGCCTTATCAACCGATAAAGCTGCTAACCCAATTAATTTGTATGGAGCTACAAAACTTGCATCTGATAAACTATTTATTGCAGCAAATAATTTAGTGGGAAAAGAAAAAACAAGATTTGCTATTGTAAGATATGGGAACGTACTGAATTCAAGGGGATCTGTAGTGCCGTATTTCAAAAGCCTTTCTGAAAACAAAAGTAAGTTTTTTCCTATAACTCATCCAAAAATGACACGGTTTTGGATCACATTAGAAGAAACAGTAAAATTTGTTGATTTCACATTTAAAATAATGAGTGGAGGGGAAATATTTGTTCCAAAAATACCTTCAATTAAAATTATAGATCTAGCTAAAGCTATAAACCCGAATATGAAAATTAAAATAATTGGTATTAAACCTGGTGAAAAACTACATGAAATAATGTGTCCAAGAGACAGCTCACATCTTACTTTAGAATTTAATAAATATTTTTTAATTAAACCAGATGTAGTTTTTTTTAGTATTAATAATAGCTTTCAAAAAAATTATCTTAAAGAAAAAGGAAAAAAGGTAAAAGATAACTTTGAATACAATTCACTCACAAACAAACAATACTTAAGCATTAATCAAATTAAAAAAATAATCTAAATACTTGATAAAAGTAATTTCACTAAATCAAAAAGCTAAGCCTTTTTATAAGATAGAAGACATTAAGATTAAGAAGGCAAAATACTTCAACGTAAAGATAACGCAAAAAAACATTAAGGAGTTTATAAACTTAACAGGTGACAACAGTCCCATTCATAGCAATAAAAAATTTTTAAAGAATAATAATTTCAAAAAAGTTTTAGGACATGGTTTTTTAATAACAACAATTTTATCACAAATATATGGAAAATTTTTTCCTGGAGGTTTAGAATTATGTGTAAAACAAACTTGTTATTTCCGTAAACCATTTTTTGTTGGTGATATTTTAAAAATTAAAATAATACCTCTAAAGAAAATAAAAAATCTAAAACTTTTAGAAATCTTTGTTGAGATAAAAGTTAAAAACACAATTATATTCACGGGTGATGCTACTTTTATTTTAAGTCTTAAAAAATGAGAAAATTGTCAAATGAATTTAAAAAATTACAAAATTACATACCAAAAAACAGTACGATTTATTTAGAAATAGATCTAATTAGGCTAAGAGATTTTTTTCTTAAAAAAAACAAAGAATTAGTTTTAGAATTTATTTTAAATGAATTTAAAAAAATTATAGGTAAAAAAGGTAATTTAATTTTGCCTAGTTTTACTTATTCTTGGGGAAATAATAATAAAATAAAAGAATTTGATGTAAAAAAAACTCCACCTAAAACAGGGACTTTCCCAAATTTCCTGTTTAAAAAAAAAAGCTTTGTAAGAACAAAAGATCCCATGTTTTCTTTTTTAATATTTGGTAAAGATAAAAAAAAACTAATTTCAATTGGAAAAAATTCTTTCGGACCAAAAAGTTTATTTGAAAAAATTAACAATCAGAATTCTTACCTAGTAAGTTTTGGATTAAACAAATTTGATCCAACTTTTGTCCATTATGTTGAGGAATATTTCGATATTAATATTCATAAAATCGGATACCGATTCTCAAAAAAATATACTGGATATTTTAAATCTGGATCTAAAAGAAGAAAGGATAATTTTCATTCTTTCTCAAGAAATTTAAGATTAAATAAATTTTATAATGAAAAAAATATTAAAAAAGTATTACTTAAAAAAAAAAAACTCAAGATAATTAATTTTTATTCATTCGATGTTTTTATCGCAAAAGCAAAAGATTTTTTCGATGAGGGAATAAAAGGTATGAAATCAAATTCTGATTTCTTTATAAAAAATGGTAAGTAAAAAATATAATTTAGGTGAGTATTTTGTAAAAGTTGCAAAAAAAAACTCAGAAAAAAAAGCAATTCAATTTTTAAATAATACATATATAAATTTTGGTGATTTAAATAAAAACTCTAATATAATTAGTAATTGGTTAAAAAGAAAAAAAGTTAAGCCAAATGATAGAATTTGTATTTTATCAAATAAAAATCAATTTGTATTTTATTTAATCATTTCATGTTTGAAAGTAGGTGCAGCCTATACCGTCTTAGACAAAGACAATCCAGACACAAGAAATTTAAAGATTATAAAAAATTTAAAACCTAAATTTATATTTTCTTGCATAGAATACGATGGACAAATAAAAAAACTAAAAAAATTTATAAGTTTAAAAAAATTAAATAAAATATTAGCAAGGCAAAATATAAAATTTAAACCTGCAAATTTTCAAAATAGTACTTTAGCCTACAACATGTTTACGTCAGGATCGACAGGTGTTCCAAAGGGTGTGTCCATAACCCATAAAAATTTATTTAATTTCATTAATTGGGCACGGAAAGAATATAGAATTACCAAACATGACATTTTCAGTAATCTTAATGGATTACATTTTGATAATTCAATATTTGATATATTCGGAGGTTTATTTAACGGATTAACAATTGTATCAGTAAATAAGGAAGACCTATTTGACCCAAGAAAATATTTCAACCTAACAAAAAAATTTAAAATTACTACATGGTTTTCCGTTCCATCTTTACTCATATATTTTATGAACTTTAAAGCAATTAATCAAAAAAATTTTAGTAGTTACAAAAGGGTTATTTTTGGAGGAGAGGCATTTCCAAAAAAAAATTTGCAAAAATTATTTAAATTTATTGGTAAAGGAACTGAAATTTATAATGTTTACGGACCAACTGAATGTACCTGTATATGTTCAAGCTATAAAGTTTCCAAATTTGATTTTAAGAAAAATGAGATCAAAAAGTATACTCCTCTTGGAAAAAAAATGATTAAAAAATTTGGTTTTTATATTATTAATGACAACCAAAAAGTTAAAAAAAATCAAAAAGGGGAACTCATTCTCACTGGAGAGAATGTAGGGAAAGGTTATTTTAATAACCCCTTAGAAACAAAAAAGAAATTCATTCAAAATCCTTTTAAGTCTAAAAAAGATATAGTTTATAAAACTGGAGATGTTGTTTATCAAGATAGTAAAAATGAGCTAATTTATTTTGTTTCTAGATTAGACAATCAAATTAAATACATGGGGCATAGAATTGAATTAGATGAGATTGAAAAGGCAATAAATAGTTTAAAAAATGTAAAAAGAAGTCTAGT
>MDTB01078842.1_pt1 | contig 30356 bp, 32 predicted proteins | sample 811161 | NCBI WGS metagenome assembly MDTB01 (sample SAMN05326650, study PRJNA326480) | marine metagenome | isolation source: seawater | place: Mediterranean Sea | collected 2009 | reverse complement strand
TGCACTTTTATCAAACCCAATATACAAACATGCATGTCCAGAGGATGGCTTTACCTCTTTCATATTAGATTGATAGTTTTGTAAACTTTTTTCATCCCTTAAAAATTTCGTTAATGTATTTGCAACACCAGCACTACTAATGACAATATCAGATGAAATCTTATTTCCATCCTCTAAGATAACTCCTTTAGATTTTCCCTTTTCAATCCAAATTTTATCGACTCCGCAGCTTTTGACTACCTCCCCTCCATTTTTCTTGATTACAGGAACTATTGTCTCAGCAATCATTCGAGAACCCCCAATTGGATAGTTCGCTCCATCAAAATAATGATTTGCAATCATACAGTGCATCACAAAGCTGCTTTCTTTCGGAGGCATACCATAATCACCCCACTGCCCAGTAAGAACGGAAATAAGCTCATTACTGGAAATAATCTCAGATAATGCCTCATATGTTGTTTTATTTGAAAACTTTAGAAATTTGCTGGTTAAAAAGGGTCTTAGGACACTTTCTGATAATCCTGATAGTGTTTTTGCTGAAAAATACTTTAAAGAGCTTTTGCTAACTTCTCCTACAATCTCAATGTATTCATCGATCTCACTAGCGTTATCTGGGAAGTAAGACTTCATCGTTTCGATAAACTTTTTCTTCGGAGCAATTAAGTCATAGCTTTTATCAGGGAATATGATTCGGTCATAATTATTGCTCATTTTATGCCACTTAAGTTTATTATCTGAAATCTTATCAAATACTTTCCTTGGAAATGATTTTTTATTATGAACCGAACCTATGTAGTGGATGCCCACATCCCATTCAAACCCCTTCCTTTTAAAAGTGTGTGTATAACCACCAATTTTAAAGTGTTTCTCTAGAATAAGAACTTTTTTACCTTCCATGGATAAAAATGCTCCGCAGGTTAGGCCTGATATACCGGAGCCTATAATAATTACGTCATAATGAGTATTTTGGACTTTCATAGATTATATTGCTCACATATTTGTAAGCAATAATATACGCTAGGAAACAATAAAAATATATATTGAATTAAATAATAGTAATGTTAGAAGGTAAAACTTATGTCTTCTGACTTTCTATTGAAATATTTTCATTAACAAACATATTATGGATTTTAAGGACAATTATCCCAATCAACAAAGAGGTAACCAACAAGGCTAAATTCATGATGCCTGTTAGGGCAAAGGAAATTCTAATGATAATTGTTGAGACTATAAACCCTGAGTTCCTAATAATTTTGTGGAAGTTATTTTTGAAATAAAATGAAAACAATAATATTATTACATCAATAAAAATGAGGAAAGTGAAGAAATCTTCAAAAAATATGTGATTTATATTTGAGGATGTAGTCATATAGTTGTTTGATATAAAATCATTTGACCAATTTGTAAATGATGCTACTGCCATATAAATAAAAATTGGAAATAGTATTATTGAAAGTGCTTTTTTTCTATATATAAAAGTTTTCAAATCTGAAGTTATTTTCATATCTTTAATAACTTTTCTTTTTACATTTTTTTTGAAATAAAAAACCAATAAGAACAATATTAATGAAGCCACCAGATCATAAAAAATATCAATATTTTCAAAAATTGTTATGTTTCCAATTGATAAATCTAAATTTGATATATCTTTAAAAAATCTTCTAAATACAATTAATGTTATTATTTCAAATTGTTTAGATAAACAATAAGTAAATGATTGGGGTAAATAAAAAATTAATAAATAAACCTCATATAAAAGGATGAAGCTGAACGGGGTATAAATGGCCGCTAGTGGATTATTAAAAAGTTCACCTTCTAAACTTATAAATTGATATTTTGAAATAATTATAAGACCTAGATGTATTAGAAAGCTAATAATAGAAATATTAATAATATATTTTTCAATAAGTGATCTTGATTTATCACCGAAAAATAAATTGAAGAGTTTATCCATATAATAATTTTTCAATAACATGTTAGTTTAAATATTTTAAAAATTGTGATGCATTTTTTATGTGCTCATTTTTTTTATCATTACTCATTCTATTTAACAAATGTACCATCATAGAAAGCCTGGGATTTGATTTAAAAAAAGATGCATTGTTATTAATAAAATTCCAATAAAGTGAGTCCCAAACTTTGCACCAATCTCCATTTTTATAATTACTCATTTTCTTAATATAATTTGAACTACTTATATATGGTTTTGTGGCAAATGTACCTCCATCTGCAAATTGGCTCATTCCATATACATTTGGCACCATTACCCAATCATAGGAATCTATAAATAACTCCATAAACCATTGGTGTACTTTATTTGGCTCAAATTCACAAAGTAACATAAAATTACCAAGCACCATCAACCTTTCAATATGATGACAATATCCATATTTTAAAATCTTATGAATAGAATCATCTATTGGCGGAATACCTGTTGTACCATCATAAAAGCTATTTGGAATCTTTCTTTCATATCCCCAAAAGTTTTGTGTTCTACTATAAGAACCTTTAGCAATATACATCCCACGGATGAATTCTCTCCATCCAATAATTTGACGAATAAAGCCTTCAAGTGAATTAATAGGTATCTCATTATTATCAGCATATGCTAACGCTTTGTTAATAATCTCTTTGGGGTGAATTAAGCCTACATTTAGCATAGGTGTAAGTATGCTGTGATTCAGGAAAATCTGGTTTTCTACAACAGCATCTTCATAATCGCCAAATTTTTCAAATCGCTGTTTTAAAAAATTGTTAAACCATTGATCTGAACCGTTAAAATCATTGGGATAGTATTGAGTCATAGATAAATCGCCATAATTATCAGAAAAGTATTTATTTGTGTAATTAATTGCTTCAGACCAGTATTTATCACTTTTAGGGTGACTTATTTTTGGAGGATTTTCATTTTTTGGATATTTCTTTCTATTATCAGTATCAAATGAGAATTTACCACCTACTGGTGAATCATTATTTATCATAAGAATATTATGTTTTTTTCTTTGCTGTTTATAAAAAACAGCGTGTGAATAGCTCTTTTTATCTGATCTAAAAAAATCTTTTAAATCGAAATCGCTATTTATAAATAAGGGATTAGGATATTGATTTAATTGTATATTTTTTCTATGATTGTTAATCCTTTTTAATAGCCAATCATCAGCAGGATTATAAATATTAATTTCAGTTATATCATCAGTATCAAGCCTATCTAAAAATATTCGTATATCTGATTGATTATCATAGCTATTTATATACTTTACAGTAATTCCTTTGTTTGTAAGATAATCTTCATATTTTTTCATTGATGATCGATGAAATGCAATCTTATGCTTATGGAACTTATAATGCTTAAAAAACAATAATTCTTCAATGAGATAAACAGAATTATTATTATTGTTAATATTATCAAGAATTGGACTATCCTTAAAAAGTTGATTTGGAAATATTAAAGTAATTGATTTCTTATTAGTTTCCATAAAGATATTCTCTCGATCTGATCCATACTTTCCCAATAAGTGAAATTCCTAGGAATGCTATAAAATAGTGCATGCAGGTGAAAAATACTGCTGAATCAATACTATAATTCTCAATAATATAACCAGTAACTAGCGAGCTAGTAACAACCATTATTCTAGAATATATACCAAGGACGGTTTGAACTCTTCCCATTATTTTATTATTTATATTTTCCATAAGAATTGTTCTTGTGATTACCCTGCTTGCATTGATATTTATACCCAAAATAAAGAAGAAAAGTGAAGCTAAGAATATATTTGGCATTATAGAGGATAAATAGAGAGAGATAAATCCTAATAAATAGCAGCCTTGAAGTACACTTCTTCTTGAGTAATTATCCGTTAAATAGCCAACAATAATTATAGATAAAAAAGCTCCTACCCCATACATGCCATCAAGAACGCCGTACCCCCAGCTTCCTTTATCAAATATTTCGATAGATATTGAAATTGTCAAGACAGAAAGAGCGCCCCATATCGCCACATCAGATAAAATTGTAGTTGTAGACAGCACTGTTATGTCAGCTCTTTCTTTTAAATATTTAACACCTTTAAAAAGAGATTTTATAATGTTCTTACTTGCTTCTTTTTTTACCTTTTTCTTGAACGGCGCAAGTGATATAAAAATGGCAGATAGTAAATACGTTAATACATTTATCCATAAAGCTGTAAAGGGACTATAGTAATGAACGATAAAACCACCTACTCCTGCACCTAGAATTGAGCCGATCTGATAGCTAGCTGATAAAAGTTTATTTGCATCAAAGTATTCTTTTTCAGATACTATTTCTTGTGTAAATGCTTGTGATGTGGACCAAAAAAGAGAATTTCCAATACCCATAAAGAAAACTACAGGATACAAGTAGATTAATTTGAATTCATTAAATTGAAGAAAAATCAGGAATGAAGATATCGTTACTATTCGAAAAATATCTAAAAAAACCATCAGCCATTTTCTATTGGTTTTATCTATTATGTAGCCAGTGAAGAAAGATATTATAAGGCCAGGAACTGTTGCTGATGCCATTATTTTTCCAAGAGCAAATTCTGAGCCGGTTTCGCTTAAGACAAGCCAGCTTACTGCTATAAGGTTAAATCCGAAACCAATTAATGATGTAATATTTCCTAAAAAGAAAAGCAGGAATGTTGGTTTTTTTAGAATAGAAAGCAATTTATTTTAAATCCATTATTTCTAAAACAGCATCGCCTTCTAATTTTTCACCACTTGGAAGTTCAAGTTTCACAGTACTTTTGTATCGAGTATAATAAGGATCGATTTTTGAAAATCTAAAAAATAATGGTATCAACGGCGTGTTTGAAACTTCAAATAAAGCAAGATTTTCAATGACCTCATAACCATCAACTTCAATAGAAAAATTATCTTTTGTTAACACCTTAAACTTTGAAAAAAAAGTTTCATTATTTTTTTTGTAAAGATCAGTTATAAGATTTTCTTTTCCAGTAAATATCCCATTTTGACCAAAGCTTTCATAGATTACACCTGTACTATCTCCTACAAATATTCCAGGAATTGAGTACCCTCCTCTTTTTTCTGAAGTATTTAGCTCGAAGCCTATTATTGTATATGTATCTACAGTACCACGAAACCAAACCCAATCGTCAAAAAGCCTTTGCAATGGAATATTTCCCCAATTATGGTCATGATAACCATCACCTGATATTTGTCTAGTTGACCCATTGTTTGTTAAAGAGCCAGTAACATTTCCGTTTGGTACAGCTGCTAACCAGGCAAAAAAATCATCACCAGCAGAAATGATTCCATCTTGGGGTCTATATGGAGGCACGTTAGATTTCAAAGTAATGTCGAATCCAAACCCATCAAAATCTTCTGGATCAATTTTAACTTTATATTCCAATAAATCACCTTTAAAAATATTGTTTCTATATTTCAAATCACATTTATCAACTTCAATATTTATATCTTTTTTATTAAAAAATTTAATTTTTTTGTAACTAGTTCCATCAGGGTGGTCATAATTAACACCAATATAAAAAATTTCTTTAAATGCTTTTAGTGTCCAAAAATATGCGACAACTACACTGCCGTCATCGAGCTTTGTATCAAAATACCACCATTCATACTCACCAGATTTTTCACCTGATCTTCTTCCATCTTCCCAAATTTGAACATTTGGACCTAATTTGTCAGCTTGGATTTCTGGGTTAAAATTATCATATTTTTTGAGCCCTAAATACATTGTACTGCATCCATTTAAGATTATTAGACCTATGAATAAAAAAATATTTTTCATGTTAAGCTCCTAACAATTTAGTAAATCCAAAATATAATCTGTTTCGGGTATAATTTTAGATGGATTTAGTTGTTTATGAGTAAGATAATAATGTCTTTTAATTTCATCAAAATTGATAGTATTTATTATCTTATCGTGATTATATATTTTTTTTGTGTATCTCCATAAATTATCATAATCATATATATGCTTGAGTGATGTCTTGAAATGAAAATAATATACCATATCAAATCTAATTAGTGTTACGAATAGTCTTATATCTGTTAATGTCAAAAAATCTCCAAAAATATATTTTTTAGCCTTTAGATGAGAATTTATCAGCTCTAGGGCTGAAAATAGTTTTTTCAATTCATCTTTGTAAATCGTTTGATTTGTAGCAAATCCACATTTATAAACACCATCATTTATATTTGTATATATGTAGTCATTCATATCGTCCATACTTTTTAATAAATTTAAAGGTAAAAAATCTATTTGATTTGAATATTTTTCAAACTCATTATTCAGCATTTCTATTATTTCAGATGATTCATTATTAATGATTATTTTTCTTTCTTTATCCCATAGAGCTGGAACTGTAATACGTTTATTGTAAGTTTTATCAGTTCTATGGTATGCTTCTGATAAATAATTAAAATTATTTATTTTATCTAAATATTTATCATCATCAAATTTCCAACCTCTTTCATCTCGAATTGGATCGACAAAAGAGTGGGAAATTACTTTATCGAGTTCTTTTAATTTTAAGGTAATTAGAACTCTATGTGCCCATGGACATGCATAAGATAAGTAAATATGATATCTTTTTGGATCTGGAATGAATTCACTTCTTTTTGAAATATATTTTCTAAATGAACTATCTTGCCTTACAAATGAGCCACTTATTATTTCTTTTGGGAAATCACTTTGATAGGTTGAATTCATCGTTATGCGCTCCTAATATTATTTCTTACATGTAAATGAAGTATACGTTTATTTTCATTTTTAACTTCTTTTGAAGCCTTAAAAGACCAAATTTTAGTTCTAGCAGCTTTCCCTGAATCTATAATATTAACACAAGGATTACTATACACAGAATCGTCTGATAAAGTATTAATTAGAGGTGGCAGTTTCCATGGCTCATGAATATATTCTATGGGAATATTTCTTAATTCAGGAATCCATTTTTTTATAAAATCGCCTTTTGAGTCATGATCATAAGACTGCTTTATCGGATTATACATTCTTATTGTATTAATCCCAGTAGTTCCTGACTGCATTTGGATCTGAGAATAATGTATGCCTGGCTCATAGTCTAAAAAAAGTTTTCCAAGATGTCTTGCTCCAAGTTTCCAATTGCAATCAAATTGATAGCTGAAAATAGATACCAACATTGCTCTCATTCTAAAATTAATCCAACCAGTTTTCTTTAAACAAATCATATTAGCATCCACAAGAGGGAATCCTGTTGTACCGTTTTTCCATTTATTTATTATTGAAGAATCATTTGTATACTTCATTTTTTCAAATATTTTATTTGCACATCTATAGCTAATTTGATGTTCAGATTCAAATTTTTGAATGAAATGGCTTCTCCATTTTAGTCTTGTTAAGAAGCCTGGGATACCTTTTGTTTTTTTGTGATTTTTTAAAAAATGATATATTTGTTTTGAACTTATATTTCCCCAAGAAAGATAGGGTGATATACGACTACAGCTCTTTCTGCTCTCTATGGGTTTTGATAAATGTTTATTGTAATTTTGAGAACGATTATCCAAGAAAGATGTAAGGGCTTGAATTGCACTTTCATACCCTGGTTTTACATATTCTTGCGGGTAACTTGATATATCATCAATAAATGACTTTGGTGGCTCAAAATTATTAATAGTATCTTCGAAAATGTTTAAGGTAAAGATATTTTTAGTTACATCTTCATTCATTTTTTTATACCATCTAGAATCCCATCCAGTACGATTTTTTATCCCTCTTTCTACGCAATCTTTTTCAAATTCCTTAAAGTTTGTATTATACTCTGTTGATAATTTCTTTATTTTGATATCTCTTACATAGGTTTCTTTAATGCCACTTTCTTGATAAGCAAAAATATTTTTTACATCATATGAATTTAAATACTCTTTTAATATTTTAGTTGAAGATCCATATAACAGCTTTACAGATCTATTATAGTGATTTAATTGACTGTTCATGTATTTAATAGAATGATAAATAAACTGTAAATGTCTCTTTGAAATATTATCAGCTTTAATAATATCAGAATCAAAAATATAAATTATTAAATATGGATAGCAATCCTGTTCGCATGCATCCAGAACCAAGTTATCACTTGTTCTTAAATCTCTTTTTAACCATGCTATATTTATTTCTTTTTTCATAATATCGTGCAAAACGTGCATAAAATTAAAACAAATATATTAATTAAACAAATTTATAGGGTATTTCTTTTTTGTATTAGTTGGGTTAATACTTATCAGATTTGCGGCTAATTCTACTTGTAACTCTTTTTCTCCACATTTTAAATGAAGATCTTTTTATATTTTTTCTCATAATTTTAATTATATCAGATTCGGATATTCCATATTGATATTTAATAGATTTGAATGGAACTTCATCTTCCCAGGCTAATGCTATTATTCTGTCAATATTACTTGATGATAATTTATTTAATTTATTTTTTTTCATTAATTTGACTTGCTACTAAGCGTCCACTTTTTAGAGCCCCATCAATAGATGGCTCACTATTCCAATCACCACAATAATAATGATTATCTTTAGAGTCAATTGATGTAAAGGTTGCAGGAAGTGAATATGGAAGCGTGTAGCTCTTTATAATTTTAGAATCCTGTTTAGATATATTTGTAATCTTATTGAATTGTTTTAATAATTCTTTATCACTAACTTCAACATCCAAGGTTGATGCTGAATAAAGAGACCTTCCACTTTTAGAATATGACTTTGATACATTTGAAAGACATTGAATAGAATTCAAGGCAAAATCTTCATTTGGAATTAGTAAGATTGATTTACCTAATTTTTTGACAGTAGATGAAATATATATAGTCTTATTTGTAAAATATTCACTTTGATAATTAGTATTTAAGAGTTTATTGATATTCCTTATTGGAATAGAAAATATTAGAATATCATATTCTTCCTCTTCTCCAGATTCAAAAAAAACTTTATTGTTGTTAACTTTTAAAATCTTCTTATTACAAGTTAGGTCTAAATTGCTATTATCAATTATAGTTTCAGAAAGTTTTGACATTCCATATTTTGGCAAGCTGGCTTTACCGTAAGCAAATTTCTTGAATATTTTATGGAAAAACCTTGAATCATTTGATAATGACTTATTAAGAAAAATTCCCTTAAAAAATGGTTCAAAAAAATAATATCTTAATCGTTTTGAAAAAATATTATTAAAAAGAGATGATGTATTAGACGAATCAGAAGCATTTTGAAACAAGATTTTTAATATGCTTTTTATATCTTTCATATTCACTATCTTAAGGAAATCTGAAGTGATAAATTTAAATGGATGGCGAATAGGATTGTAAAGCTTATAAATTCTATCATTATTGTAGATTAAAGAACCTGAATCAAAATAACGAAGTTCTAATTTGTTATATACTCCTAGATTCTTAACCTGTTCATAATTGTTTAATAGTACCTGAAAACCAACATCACAAATATAATTATCTATATAGTCTGACTTTGCTCTTCCCCCTGGTCTTGAGGTCGATTCAAATATTTTAACATTATATTTAGTTTTATCTAAATAATGAGCGCAAGAAATACCTGATAAACCTCCACCGATAATGACAATTTTTTTCATGTTTAAAAACCCATGAGATTAAGAATATAATAAATTATTCCAGTTAGAACAATGCTTCCTAAAAAACAGAATATAATTACAAAATTAAAAATTAAAAATTCTAGTATTTTTCGATTTCTTAGGTTGTAATTTTCTTTCAGAGGCTTAAGGATAAAATTATTACTAATAGTAAACATTAAAACAAAAGTTGATGATATGAAAACTAAGTTTAGGCCTGCTAGTAACATTAATCTATTATAAAAGAAAAATTGTTTTTGGATAATATTGCATCATAGGGAAGATTATTATTTTCAATCAATTTATATATTTCAATTGGTATTTCACCAGATAGATTATTATTAGAAAGATTCATATACCATATTCGCTTCAATTCTCCCATTTCATCGGGTATTGATCCACTAAGTAAATTATTACTTAAGTCTAAATTTCTAAGATTTTCTAATAAAGAAAGAGAGGATGGAATTGGACCAGTTAGATTATTAGATTTTAGAATAAGGGTATTTAAATTTGTAAGCTTCCCAAATTGAGATGAAATATTTCCTGATATATTATTAAAAGATAAATCTAAAAATGATAATTCAGAAAAGTCGTAGATAAAATCAGGAATTCTTTGAATTTTATTTTTACATCTAACTTTTAAATAGTTCAAACGTTTAAAGTATTTCAATTCAGAAGGAAATTTACCATCTTCCAAGAAAATTGATAATGACTGAGGTTTATCTGTATTATAATCTTTATTATATAACTTCACTATACTCATATAACGTATCTAAATGTTAAATTCACTCTTTCGTCAGTTATTTTAGTTCTCTTTGGTAGCGAATGATTATAATTATTTTGAGTTGGATGCATCATATATAATGCGCTGCCATTTTGCAAAATAAGATTCTTCTTTAATTTACTCTTCTTCGATTTAAAAATAAAATCTCTTGAAGCGCCGAAGCTAATGGAACATATATTAATCATATCACCCAACTCTTTTTCATTATCTGAATGATATCCATGCCATTGAGATCCATCATTATATCTATTCAGAAGAACACTATTGAAGTTAGCATCAAAAAAGGTTTCTACTTTTAACTTTATCGAATTAATAAAACTAGGATATTCTGCTGACTTATGTCTTATTCCTGAATATGAATAATCTATACCAGGATCAGAATAATAGGCAGTTAATCTGGGAAGATCGATGGATTTTCCGTAAATATTTATTTGCTCTTGGTGCCAAACTACTTTATTTAGTAATAAATCAAGATAATAGCTTGATTTATCCTTATCGTAAAAGTTTTCAATATATGAATAGTTTAATCCTCTATAATTATAAATTATATTATTTGATATATAATTTTTCAATAAGGTCGTTGAATTTTAATTAATTTAAATTTTTCAAGAACTATCATAGATATATATCCAAAATCAACTTCAAACCACCTATGAGCAAAATTAGATTTAGTTGGAAATTTATGGTGATTGTTTTGATACAGTTCACCTGACATTAATATATCAACTGGCAAGGCATTGGTTGAAGAATCCCTAGTATCTTTAAAATTTCGATATCCATGTTTATGTCCAAACCAATTAACTATAAATCCATGAATCGGTCCCATGAGAGCATGAATAGGAATCAATAAAAAGAACCATAAATTTGGAGCAAACAAATAATAAAACAGTATATAAAAAGCTAAAAATAATAATCTTACTGTATATGTATCTGCAATTTTTTCAACTTCCCCCCATGTGGGTAATTTTGAAGATGTTATATTTTTTTTACGTAATAGAATCGCCCCTTCGTTATAGTTTTTTAAGGTCTCAAGCATAAAAGACAAGTAGTTTGAATGTTTAACAGGTGTATGGGGGTCTTTATCCGTATCTGCAAATTCATGATGTTTATTATGTAGTATTGCATATAAGGAAGGTTTTAAAAAAGAAGTTCCTTGAGCTAGAATAGTCAGACAGAAAAAGCATTTCTCCATTAAAGGACTCATCGTAAACATTCGATGAGAAGCATACCTATGCAAGAAGATTGTCTGTACAAATAGAGATAAATACCAATGTGATATAAAAAATATAATAATTTCAATCATAGTTTATTTCCCAAATAAATAGTGAGATACTCCCCACTCATTTCCATTTTTTAAACCAAACATTTCACCACAAGCCATAAAAAATATTCGCCAACGATAGAACCATAGATTAGAATCATCACCATATGTCTGTTTGAATAAAGAAAGAATTTCATCTTTATTATCGTCCATTTTTGCAAGCCATGCATATGATGTTTTCATATAGTTAAGGCCAGAAATTTTCCAATCTTTTAATATTGACAAGTCATCATTAAAGTGTGAAAAGAGATCATGAGATGGCATAATACCTCCAGAAAAAAATTCTCTAGCCATCCAATCTCCTGGACCATTATCTTCATATGGATATACTAAGTTTTTATGAGAAAAAATATGCACAAATAATTTACCATCGTCGTTCAAGAATGTTCCAATTTTTTGGAGTAATTTTTTGTAATTTCTCATATGTTCAAACATTTCAATCGAAACGACTCTATCAAATTTCTTTTTTGTAGTAAAATCATTCATATCGCAGGTAATTACCTCAATATTATTGATATTTAAATTTTTGCATTTATTTTGAATGAATATTCTTTGGTCTTTTGAGTTGCTTACAGCGGTAATATTGCTATTTTTATATTTTTGGGCTAAATAAAACGTAAATGAACCCCACCCACACCCAAGTTCAAGAATTTCATGATTATCCTTAATATCTGCATGTTTTGAGCTTAATTCTAGCATATCTTTTTCAGATTGATTAAGGTTATAACAATTATCGTTCCATAAACCGCTACTATACTTCAAATGTTCACCTAAAACTAATTCAAAAAAATTTGGAGGAAGTTCATAATGTTGTTCGTTTGCCTTTTCAGGAACAAGAGCTATTGGACTATCTTTGAGAATATCTATCCACTTTTCTCTATTTTTAATTATTCCCTTATCTCCGATTTCTTTTGCCCAAGTTAATCTTTCATTACAAAGCTTCCTAATACCAACTTTAATAATAGAATCCGGCAAGTATCCATTTTCTGCCATTTTAATTAATTGATTCAACATTATATTTTCAATCCTTCTTTTTTATTAAAAATAAATTGATAATCTCCGATATTTTTTTCTAAAAATCCTGCTTCACAGTAAACAAAGTAAAAATCCCATAGCCTAATGAAGTTTTCCGAGAATCCTAATTCCTTTATTTCATTTTTACTTGAGTGAAAACGTTCCCTCCAAAGATTTAGTGTTTTTGCATAATGGATGGTAATATCTTCTAAATCTTGCATAATCAAATCAGTATGATTTTTAAGAGCATTCATTATTTGAGATATTGATATTAAGCAAGCTCCAGGAAATATATATTTATTTATAAAATCTACCGAGTTTTTATAGACATCAAAATTTTGATCATTATATGTTATTCCCTGAAGAGCAAAAATACCATCATCTTTTAGAAGACTAGATACTTTACTCATATAAGTTGAAATATTATCATGACCAACAGCTTCAATCATCTCAATTGATACTATCTTATCATAACTTCCTTCTAAGTGCCTGTAATCTTTTTTCATTAAAGTTATTTTATCAGAAAGATTTTGTTCATTTATTTTACTTAAAGCATAGTCATATTGAGAGTCAGAAATTGTAGTTGTTGTAATTTTACACCCATATTTTTTTGCAGCGTGCAATGAGAAGCTTCCCCAACCTGTACCAATTTCAAGCAAATGATCATTTTCGTTTAAATTGATTTTTCTACATATCCTATCCAATTTTTCCAATGAAGCCTGTTCAAGAGATGTCTTATCATTATTAAATATTGCGCACGAGTATGTCATCGTTGGATCTAGCCAAAGTTTGTAGAAGTCATTACTCAAATCATAATGTGCTAAGATATTCCTTTTGCTACCTATAATTGAGTTTCTTCTTGTCAAATGTATGAACTTGTTTACAGGATTTAAGAGTTTTGCGAAACCAGAGTCAAATGAAGTCATTAATTTTCTATTTTTAGCAAGGATTCTAATTAAAATCACTAATTCTTCACAATCCCATAAACCAAGCGAATATGCTTCTGCAGCTCCATTTAAACCACCGGAGCCTAATAAAGTAAAGAAATCTTGTGATAAAATCTTTATACGTGTCTTATCATTACTCTTTTTATCTCCAAAAGATTGAACTTTATTGTCAATATCAATTTCAATATATCCATTTTCAATATAGTTTAATTTTTTAAAAAACATTTTTTTAAAAAATGAATTCAAATAACCACTTCGAGTTTTGGTTAAACCATTTGCAATATTATTTACATTTAATTTTTTACTCACTTTATTTTTTCCTCTTTGTATTTAGGATGATTGTAAAAAGTTGCACCTTTTATCCAGAGCTTTAGAGCTTGGGCATGAATTCTAAAAAAGACCATTAAAGTTATAAATGGAAATCTCAAACTATGCTTAAGCAGGTTCATTTTTGTTAATTTAACTTTTCTGTCAAGGGTTAAAGTTGCATCAAAAATCTTATTAGAATCCTTAAAATTCTGCATGTGCACAGAAATTGATTTGTCAGGAATTGAAAAGTTCCAATTATAATCATGATCCATACCCCAGAATGGAGAAACATGAAATTCTTTTTTATAATCCTGGTTAAAACTTTTACTTTTTTTATTAGTAATAAAATAGCAATGTCTTTCATTCCAAGGGGTGTTTGTAACTTCAGCCATAATCATCTGGAGTTCAGTGTCGCTTTTATCATAACAATAATAGAATGAAACGGGATTGAAACAATATCCAAAATATCGTAAATGAGTAAGCAAGCGAATAGGGCCATTAACATCTATGCCGGTTTTATCTTTAATTGTATCTCTTACACTTTTATCTAGTGACTTATTTTTTTCTCCGTGGTAATCACTACGAAGATAAGATGCGATAGCAAATTTTTTTCTGCTAAAAAATAATGACCCGCTAAAAAAACTTTCAATATTATTAATATCAAAAAAAACCATAAATGTATTATAATTAAAGATATTAGTAAATGGCGTAAACCTTCTATGCCTTATTGAACCTTTATAAATAAAATTATTCATCTAAACTCATATTGAAATGATTGCAGACATCAAGAGCGCTATTAACGCCATCTTCATGAAATCCATAGCCCCAGTAGGCGCCAGAAAAGAAAGTGTTATTCTCTCCATTAATTAAAATCTTTTTTGATTGAGCCTTAATAGAGGATTCAGAAAATAATGGATGAGAATAGTTTATTGTTTTAATTACTTTGTTATTATTAATTAATCCTGGGTCGTTTATTGTAACGCAAAAAACATCATTAGATTTTAAGCTTTGCAGAATATTCATATTATATGTCAAGATAACCTTATTACTCTTATTTGTAGCTAAATAATTCCAACTTGACCATGCTTTTTTTCGCTTAGGTAAGATATTAATATCAGTGTGAATAGTTGCAATATTATCTTGATACTGAATATCACCAAGTATATTTTTTTCATTCGGTGATGCATCTTTTAATAATTTTAGAGCCTGATTGCTATGACAGGCAAAAACGACTTTATCAAAATGCTTTTCATCTTTACCTTTTATTTTAATTTTTATAATATTTTTATCTCTGGTTACATCCTTTACGGAGTGATCTAAATAAATTTTTGCATCATTTTTTTTAAGTTGCTTATAAATTTTTTTTACATACTGGAATGAGCCATTTTTTATAACTTTCCACTGAGGTCTATTTAGTACATCTAGTAAACCATGATTTTTAAAAAATTGAATAAAGAATTTGGCTGGCATATTCTTCATAGAGTCAGGATCAGTAGACCAAATTGCAGAGCCCATGGGAATAATATATTTCTCAATAAGACTATTAGAGATTTTGTTATTTTTTAGATAGTCTATTAATTTTATTTCGACGTCCAAATTATCCATATCCCTAAGCGCAATTTTATTGAATTTCAAAATATTGTAAATGAATTTATAAAAACTAAGATTTACTAGATTTGATTTTTTTGCAAACAATGAACTAAATGAGTTACCTGAATATTCAAAATCATCATCATCTGTATAGCTAAAGCCCATTGAAGTATTTTGTGTTTCAATTTCTAGGAGTTTCATTAATCTGATAAAATTCGGATATGTATTTTCATTATAAACAATGAAGCCTGAATCAACATTAAAAACACCATTAACATCTTTCAACTTATGTGTATGAACATGTCCACCTAAATATGAATTTTTTTCAAATATAGTAACATTATGTTTTCTTGATAAAATTAATGATGAAACAAGACCAGAAACTCCAGATCCTATTATTGCAATGTTCATTTTTTTCTCAATACTCATTTTAAAATTTATATCCTTTTATACTATATTCAAAATAAAAACGTGCAATCCGTGCAAATAAGAATTAATAAAAAAAGGGGTGATTTAACACCCCTTTTCTCCTGGATAGATGTAGAGTCATCTATACAAACACTTTAGCTTTATTGATTATAAATCAGAAATTAAAGTACTACTCCAGAAGTATAACCAATGCAAATAGTGTATAAATTCAATTGATTACCCCCTTTCATAAAATTTGGTTAATTATTAACATTTAAATTTAAAGATCAAATATTATAAAAAAAACAAAAATACAATCTGTTACACTAAATTTTATTTGGAAACTTTCCTCCTCCTATATAATTATGTTTTTCTGTTAGATTAAGTTCATAGTAATTGCTAATACCATCTACACCTATAGAACAAGCTTCAGATAAATCAATTAATCCATTTTCAATAGAAAGATCATTATTTAGTTTAATATTATCTATTTCCCCTACTATTAGTGTACAATCATTAGATAATAAAATTTCATCACTATAAATCAAACCTAATCCAATATCAGATTCTTTAACAAAAGGTGATTTGAAACCATCAATATACTCTTCTTGTAATCCTACATCATCAAATTCAGATGTATTTGAGAGTGTTTTTGCAGATGTATAGTGAGCTTTTTTAATTATGTCTTTATTTACGTGATTAATTGTAAAAGTATTGTTTGATTTAATATTTTTATAAGTATCACTTACCCTTATAGTTTGAGGTCTGACTAATAGGCCAATCAAGCCAGGATTAGATCCTAAATGCACTGTAGATGAAAATATAGTTACATTACTTACATTTGTTTTCGACAATGTACCCACCAGCATCGCGGCTTTTATTCCTGATAACGATGTTAAGAGGTTTGCTCTTGTAAATCTATCCATTTCTATAATTTCTTTTTTGTAAATTTTTCTCATTTTATCTTTCATAGTTACGTTTTACTTTGTAAATTAACGTGCAAAACGTGCAAATAAAAGGAGTTTTTTTTATGAAGTTATATTTAATGTGTATTTCCCTATTTTTTTCAAGTATTTTACTGGCCGGTTGCGGAGCATGTCAACCTCAAACCATGACAGAAAATCTCGGCAAATCCAGTTCTTTTGTTACAAGTATTCCATTTAATGGCAATCTAGAGGGATTTGTTGTTGCTTCTTGCAACAAATGTAATCTAGGTAAAAAAGGGGATAAAAAGTGCAGCATGGGTATAAAAGTTGGCGATAAAGTTTTAAGAATTAATGATAAAAATCATGATCACAAATCAGCACATGCACAAGATGGAATATGCAATTCCTTGAGAGTTGCTTATGTTGAAGGTCAAGTTATGATGAATTATTTGGATGTACAACGATTTGAACTCTTAGAGGCACCAGTAAAATAAATGAAGAACTTAGTTTTATTTAGAAAAAATTTAAGGATTTTTGATAATCAAGCTTTATTTAGTGCATGTGAGAATGGGTCTATTCTTCCTGTTTATTTACATGATGATAATTCATTAAATCGATCTTTAGGTGCTGCATCAAAATACTGGCTTTACTATGCCCTGAATAGTTTAAATAATGATTTAAACAATGCAATGGTTTTCGAAAATGGAAATCTATTAGAATCCCTAAAAATTCTAGTTGAAAAATTTTCTATAAATAATGTTTATATCGATAAATCTTATACTCCAGATGAAATTGATTTAGATATTAAAATTGAATCTATGCTCTTTGATATGGGCGTTGAGACTAAATCTTTCAATTGTTCACTGCTTTGGGAGCCCATAAATATTTTAAAGTCAGACGAATCACCTTATAAAGTTTTTACTCCATTCTATAAACGTGGCTGTCTAAACTCAAGTGTTCCATCAAAACCAATTGGAAAGCCAAATGAAATTAAATTTATAAAACACAACTTATCGGGAAATTTAGATAGTCTAAAACTGCTAGATAAATATAATTGGTCTTCTAAACTTGATAAGCACTGGGAGATTTCAGAAGAAGGTGCCGATCGAAGATTTTATAGTTTTTTAAATTCCAAAATTAATCGATATAAAATAGATAGAGATTTTCCATATAAAGATAGTAATTCTAGGCTATCCCCGTACTTAAGATTTGGTATGATAAGCGTTAATAAAATGTGGCATGAGTTACTTTCACTGCCGAAGAATAGTGGAATATCACATTATATGTCTGAACTTGGATGGCGAGAATTTTCTTATTATCTACTATTTCATTTTCCTTTCATATCTAATAATAATTTTCAGAAAAAATTCAATGACTTTAAATGGATTAATAATAAGGATCAAATTGATTCTTGGAAGCACGGACTTACAGGTTTTCCAATAATTGACGCAGCGATGAAAGAATTGTGGGAAACTGGTTTTATGCATAATAGAATGAGAATGGTCGTTGCTTCTTTTTTAGTCAAAAATCTTCTAGTAGATTGGAGAATTGGTGAGGCATGGTTTTGGGATTGTCTTGTAGATGCAGATCCTGCATCTAATATTGCTGGTTGGCAATGGGCTGCTGGAACGGGCGCTGATGCAGCGCCTTATTTTAGAATATTTAATCCCATTTTGCAGGGCGAAAAATTTGATCCTGATGGATTATATACAACACATTATATTCCAGAATTAAAAAATCTTCCTATAAAACATCTTCAGAAGCCTTGGGAATATAATTGGGGATTAGAATATATCAGTCCTATAGTTGACTATAAGTTTTCTAGACAAAGGGCTCTACTAGCATACCAGGATATTAAATAAGTTATTTTCTTAAGGCATTAATTCTATCAATAACTGGTGGATGGGAATAATTTAAGAATACATTTAACCAATGTGGAGTTAAATTGCTTAGGTTTTCCTTAGACATCTTTTTTAAGCCAGAAATTAGAGATTTTGGTAGCTCAGCTGTTTTTGATGAATAAGCGTCAGCTGAAAATTCATTTCTCCTAGAAATAATCATGAAAATTATTCCTGTGATCATCGAAATTGGTGAATAAAGCATTGAGAAAAAAAGTAAGCTTGCGTATATAGATAAGTTATCCATATAAAATACTGAAAATAAACCCTCATTCATTATAAAAAAGGAAAGTATGAAAAACATTATTCCTGTTTGAATTGAACTAAGTATAATGCCGGAATGAATATGTTTAAGCTTATAATGCCCAACCTCATGCGCTATAACTGCTAAAATCTCATTATCATCAAGCTGCTCAACTAGAGTATCGAATAGTGCAATTCGTTTGCTTTTCCCAAAACCACTAAAATATGCGTTCGAATGAGCAGATCGCTTTGAACCATCTACTACTTCTAGTTTTTTGACTGGAAAGTTCACTTTATTTAGATATTCAGTAATTTTTTCTTTAAGAGGTCCATCTTCTAAAGGTGTAAACTTGTTGAACATTGGAGCAATAAAATTATTAAAAATTGGTTGCATTATAATTGAGAAAAAAGTTATAAAAAGCCATACATATAACCACCCCCATTCTCCAGCATTTTCAAAAAAGTATAAAATGGCTCCCAAAACGGGACCACCAATTATAATCATGAGTAAATATTGTTTTGCCTTATCTGAAAAGTATGTAGCTATTGTTGTTTTATTAAAACCAAATTTTTCTTCAATAATAAAAGTTCTATAAATTGAAAATGGCATGGAAAGTAAATCGCTTATGATAGTTAATATTAAAAAGAAAGAAAGTCCCGTTAAAATATTATTGAGGTCAAAAGATCTAGCATATATGTCAATAGTATTGTAAAAACCTGAAAATATAAATATTAAACCTAGTAATAATGAATATGTTGATGTTATTCCTTCGAATGAAGAATTTGCTTTAGCGTACAATTGAGATTTTTTATACTTTTCTTCATCGAAAGTATCAGAAAATTCTTCTGGAACGCTTGGATCAAGAGAGCGAATGTTTAAAGTTCTTATTATGAATGATAGTATATATTCAAAGATGATTATACCAATGATTATAATAAAATATATATTCATGTTATTTTATATCCTTTATTTTTTTTGCAGGTATCCCACCCCATATTTCACCAGCTGGCACTTCTGTGTATTTTGGGAGTACAGCATGAGTCGCAATTACAGAATCATCTCCAATTTTACATCCAGGGCTAATTAAAGAATTAGATCCAATTACAGTTCTTTTTCCAATGTAGACCGGAGCTAGAACTAGCTTATCTTTTTCTGCTAGATGTCCTGTTATCTTTGCATTTCCACCAATTATTGCATTTTCGTCGATATTAATTAAATATGCATCCCATATTTTATGAGTATTTACAATTGCATTTTTACCAATTCTTGTTCCTAATAATTTATAGTAAACAGTAATTACCCACGTTGCTGCAAATATTGACCCAAAAGGGCTTGCTAATCGTTGTATAACGCTTAAAATAGCCCATTTTACCGTAGTTAATGAATAAAGTGGGTTTGTACTTCCAGTTCTATTTCTTGGGCGAAGTATGAAACCTAAAATTCCAGTAAGTATCATTACACTAAATAACCAAATAATTAAACATGCACCAAGCAAAATACTAGTAAGTATCATATTTGACCAGTATGAATAGTTAATTGAAATAGGAATCCAATTGGTAAATATAATTAGACTTGGAAGAGTTGCGATACCCCAAAATACAGAAGCAAATATAAACGCCAATGTTGCTATAAAATGTTTCAAAATGTCGTAAAATTTCATGATTTAATTTTCAGTATCAGCTAGTTTTGCCTCTTCTATTCCCTTTTCTAAATCAAAAAAATAGAAGACTAAAGTTCCTAAGAAAATTACAACTATAATAGATAATAAGCCAACTCGATCATCGTAAAGTGACACACAAAGACCAAATACAAGAGGACCAATCATAGCAGCTGCTTTCATTATAAAACTAAAAAAACCAAAAAATTCTGCAGATTGTTTTTTGGGAATAATCATTGATATTATACTTCGTGATTGTGCCACAATAGTACCCATTACTGTTCCAACCATTACACCAAGGAATATCCATTGAATATCAACATCGATATTGAAAGGTATCCAAATATAGTCTCGTATTAGTATCGTCCAAAAATCTACTGGACCATCTCCTAGAATTGTATAGTTGTTTGCACCAATAATGGATTTATTGTTTAGCTCACCTCCCACTATCCCAATTGATAATTCATGATTATTAAAGGCTGTAAGTTTCTCAAACAATTTCATTGCATCATAAACAGAGATAAAAGAAAGAGTTATATCTTGTTCTTTTTTGTTATAAGCTTGGATGTTAATAAGTAGATTTGATATTAAGTTTCTAAAATCCTTATCTGCCTCACCATTTGAGCTAACAAATGAGTTCTTAGAACAACATATTGGTTTGTTATATTTTGTATTTATTTTGTAATTGCTAATCTCTTTATCCCATCTTAGCTGTATATCATACCTATCAATATCTGTAGCTGGATTTCCAAGTGGAAGTGGAGATAGACCTATTGCAGTAAATCCTATAAAGCAGTATGCAATAAGAACGATCATTAAAGTTGGCTTTGGACCTTTTTTTTCAGCAAGGATACCGAATAAGACGGTCGAAGGTATTGCTACTAGATTAGCTATTAAAAATAAAGCTGCACTCATTGTGGCAGGAAGTTTGAGAACCTGAGAACCATATGCTCCAGAAATTGAAGCTATTGTATTTACCCCATCATAAAAAAGTAGGTATGCAACGAGAAAAATTAATAGTTGTTTAAACTTCAGTATATTTTTAAATGTATTATAAAGTTGAGAAAAAGATAAAGAGAATAGGCCTAAAATTGATCTTTTCTTGTTATCTGTTTGAATATTTGGTTCATCAGTATTTTTGAATAATAATAATCCAAATAAAAACCACCACGCAGCAGTTGATATTAGAACAAAACTTTGCGCCCAAATAGCACCTTTACTTTGAATCATAAAAAAGAGGTGAATAATTAAGATTAATGATCCTCCAGCGAATCCATAAGCTGTTCCAACACTAGATATTTCATCTTGGCTTGAATCTTTGGATAAAAATGGCATAAAAGAGTAATAAACAGCCAAGCCTCCTGAAAAACCTAAATTCGATAGTAAGTATAAAAAACAAGCTAGGATTAAAGCATTATCTAGATAAGGAATTATTCCCAGCAATGCGGTACAAATAACACCTATTAAGGTATACCACCAAAGCAACTTCTTTTTAACAGGATACTTATCTGCAATTACTCCAATGACAGGGCTAATAATGGCTACTAGAATACTTCCGAAGCCTATTAAAAAAGCATAGAAAGATGTCCCGGTTAAGGTGAGACCAAGTATTGTAGTTTCACCTCCTGTTAATGAATTAAATATTTGAGGTATCATAACTGGAAGAATGACAACTAAAGCGCTAAGAGCATACGCCTGGTTCGCCCAATCAAACCAATACCATCCTTGAAGAGATTTATTCTTTGTGTATAGCTTTGAGAACATTAGATTTTCATTTCTTGTTTAATAGATTTCTTTGATGCTGCCCATGAGCATATTTTACACAATTCCAGTTTATGATTTCTAGCTGGACAGTATTCACGTCCAAAAAAAATAATCTGGAGATGCCTTTTATTCCACATTTCTTTTGGCCAAAGCTTTTTTAAATCCTTCTCTGTCATCTCTACATTTTTACCTTTAGATAGACCCCAGCGTTTTGCTAATCTATGAATGTGAGTATCTACGGGAAATGCCGGAATATTAAAAGCCTGAGCCATAACTACACTTGCTGTTTTATGGCCCACTCCAGCTAGGCTTTCAAGATAATTCCAATCTGCTTTTACTCCACCCCCTTGGATTATCTGTTGGGCCATAATTTTTAAATTTTTTGCTTTTGTTGGAGCTAGGCCGATCTCCTTTATTAAATCTTTAATAAAATTAATTTCTAGATTCGCCATTTTTTCAGGCGTATTAGCAATTTTAAATAGCTTTGGAGTTACCTGATTTACTTTTTTATCAGTAGTTTGCGCTGAAAGCATAACTGCTACTAATAAAGTATAAGGGTCTTTATGATCTAATGGGATTGGAGTTTCTAGATATAAATCATCCAATATTTCACCAATAATCTTTGATTTATCTATTCTTTTCATTTGGTTGAATTTAATATATTTTTAATTATTTGCGTATAAAGTATTGGTTCTTCAAGATGAACATTATGACCACAATCTAATATGTAATGAGTTGAATTTTTACATAAAGAATCAATCTGTTTACCAATAGACGTATATTTTTTATCAAATCGACCAGTAATTATATTTATTGGAAATGAAAATTTAGGTAGCGAGGAATAGTAATCTGCCAATTTTCCTTGACTGAATACCTGAAGTGACTTACTTATTTGTAGCGGATTATGTGATAGTCTAATTTTTCGCTGGTTAATGAAACCATTTTTATTTTTCTTGAATTGATTTTTAAATAAAGATAATTGTTCCCATTCTAAAATAAATTTATTGTAATCAGATACAATATTATAACATAACATAAAATCACTATTGAGTCTAATCATCTTTTCTTCTTTACTTATTATTCCAGGTGTAGTGCTTTCTAATATTAAATTTTTAATTAAAGATGGATATTTTTGCGCAAAACATATCGCTAGTCTTCCACCCATAGAATAACCACATAAATTAATTGATTGAATTGATTCTTTATCAAGTTGATTCTTTAATTCACAACACCAATTATCAATCGAGTAGTTTATATCTTTATGTTCAAAAAAGTTTTTTTCATGTCCAGTTATATCAATTGTAATTGAAAATTTTTTAAATAATTTGACTATCTCGTTCCAACTATTGTTGCTACCTAAAAAACCATGAAGAAATAAAGTTGGAATTTCTTTAGACCAGTGATATTTATATAGTATCATTATATTATTATATTTATATAATTTGTTTAAAGTTATACTTTAATCGATTTGATATATGAGCTCATTTCTTCTAAACGGAGGCATTGTCCAGGGTGAATTATACTGGGCTACCATTATATTAGATTTTACTAAAATACCATTATCGTAAATATATTGATCAAGAATTGATTTATATTTTAGAATTCGCTCTTCTGTTGTCCACATTCCAAAACGTATTGATATAGTCTTACCCATTGTATATGTTTCAAGAGTAATTTTAGAGCTATTTGGCTTAGGAAGATCATCTGGTGAATCTGAATCAAGCATAAAAAAGATCATGTCATAGGATGAATCGCTTTCCTTTGTTATTACTGGAGTGGTCATGGGAATTGATTGCCCTTTATTGTTTCCTCCAAAAATATATCCAGCTAATACCCTAAACATATTATTATCTAAGGAAGAATTTTTTTTTGAAATAGAAGTTCTAGCTATAACATATTTATCATATTGTCTTACTTCAATATTATCAACTTTATTTATTAATGTAAATTGGGGTTCTTTATATGTATCAGACATTGCCATTGATATAAATATACTAAAGTAGATTATTAATGTTGAATAGATAGATAATTGCTTTTTCATTTTCTTTGGCATTTTTTGCAATAGTGAGTTCCTCGTTGTGCTACTTTTGTTTTTGATATTATATAATCACATCGTGGGCATTTTTGCCCATCTTTTCCAAACACTTTTAAATTTAAAGCATAATTACCAACATAGGCAAAATCATAAGTATAATCTCTTATTGTTGAACCACCTAACTTTATTGAATCTGATAAAACTTTAACAATAGAACTATGAAGATCAATAACTTTAGTTTTAGATATTTTGTCACTTAAAGCTAAGGGATGAATTTTAGCCCTCCATAAAGATTCGTCAATATATATATTTCCTAGTCCACATATAAATGACTGATCAAATAAAAGTGATTTAATCTGTCTTTTCTTTAATTTCATGTTTTTAATTAGCCACTTTTTAGAGAAAATATCTGAAAGTGGCTCTATTCCTAATTTATCATTTAGTATATCCATATTTTCATAAATGTAAAAGCGTCCAAACTTTCTCGTATCCTCATAGATTAAATATTTTTCATTAAATTGAAGATATAAAGATATATGTTTTTTATTTCTATCAAAGTTGTCAACGACATAAAGTTTACCAGTCATACGTAGATGAATAGCCATAAGATTTTTTTCAAATTGGATTATTATATATTTAGCTCTTCTAAAAACATTAATAACATTTTTACCCTTGATTTTTTTTTCGAAATCAGCAGTTGAAAAATTATGTAATGTCTTAAACCATAAAACTGTCATTGAATCAAAAGATTCATTTATAATATGCTTCTTTACTGAGTTTGCTACTGTCTCAACTTCTGGTAGCTCAGGCATTTTTATGCTCTAATGTTAGTTTTGTTAAAATTAATAATGATATAAATCTTAGAATTATTGATATTAACATTGAAAGTTGAATGGTTGTAAAATTGAAATCTTTAAGAAAATTAAGTAGATAAGATGAATCTACAATCAAACCTGCAAATAGTGATCCTAGAAAAATTCCTATACCTTTTAGGCAATTCGTTAGAGCAGAAAACTTAATTATATCATCCTCTGAGCATAGTTCATAAATAATATTAAAAGAGGCTAGACCGAAACCGGAGAAGCTAATACCTGCAAGTAGATTAATGATTAGAGAAACAATTATTCTTCCATTTGGATCAAAATAATAAACAGATATCCAAAAGGCTGGTAGGATACACATTAAAATAGTTGTTATTTTAAGAACAAATAGATTTCCTTTTAGTTTTCCAAGTTTCCCCCATGTTCTTGAACTAAATACGTTTCCAAGCCACCAAGAAACCATACAAAGTGTTAAGATAAAATAGCTTAGCTCCATTGTTCTTAATATGTATATACTAAACAATGGGCCTAAGAACATCACAGAAAAATGAATAAAAGTATTATATGAAATAAAAGTTATCTTTCTCCCATCAGAAAATAGTTTACGATAATTAATCTTTAAGGATGATGATGTCGTATCAATCGTATTTTTTTTACTTAAGTAAAAAGATGACATTATTCTCCCAAAAGCTCCAATAGAGAACATAAGGGTAAAAGCAAAAATCATATTCTGATCATATCTTCTTAAGATTATTCCACCAATTAATATTGATATAAATATAATAAAATGAATTATTCTATTTCTATTTGCATGATAATTAGATCTAATTCTTAACGGTACTAAATAACCCATCCAAGATATCCATGCTGGACCTATTATGGATGATACTGAAGTGTACAGTATTGACCAAATCAAAATAGGATAGTAGGTTGCTGAAGTATTTATAATTATAATCAGAACTATCCACAATATTGACTGCAATAATGATAAATTGACAACAAAAGATTTAGTTGATTTAAAAAGTTTAGTGATTGCATCAGTTCCAAGCTGTATAAAAGCTCCGATAAGTTGTGGCAATGAATTGAGTATACTTATTTGTAGTGCCGAAAATCCTAAATAAACTGCCATCGCTGATAAATAGTTTTCTCCCAATCCAAACATTAGAGCAAACCATGAGCCTTCAATAATTGAAAATCTTAGATTCTTTCTTAGCATTTGAAGATAATAAGATTACTGGCTGATTTTGATATTAATAGCAGGCCAAATCTCAGGTTGATCACTTGGAGATTCAAAAATTTCTGTTTCTGAAAAATTATATTGTGTAAATAATCCAGTTTGGATGTTTATACTAGTTGTGTTAATCTTAATTATAGAAAAATCAGCACCAAATCCAAAAGTTGCCATATTATATGTTTTAGCAGGACTATCTGATGGTCCCATAATATAAGAAAAGAATATCGTTGTAGAAACATATGGCTTGAAATATGTATTTGATATTGGATCTATTTCGAAAGTATTAAAATATTTTTTATAGTTAAAACCAGCTGCTCCAAATATGGGAATAGGAAATGTTCCCATTGAAAAATAGAAAACATCATTTTCCTTTGATATATTAGATAGTTCAAAATCCATACTTATCAGTCCAAATACACCTAGGGATTCTGAAATTCCAACTTTTACAGAATCATATTTAAGGCTTGCGCATAGAAAACTTAAGTTAATTAATAATATTATAATTTTTATTTTATTCATGGTTACTTCCGATGAGAAGCTAGGTGAAAATTATTCAGAGAAAATGATGAGATCAATAAATCAATAATTACAAAACTTTTTATACGAAAGAGATCAGAATTATTTACTTTACATCCATTACATTTACAATTAGAACAATATGTTTCTTGTATACTTTTAGATATTATACTCACACACTATTTAAAAGAATAAAGTTTACGGAAAAATTGATGAACGGTCCAATGACATTTCAAGTCTTTGGGGAAAACAACATAGTCTCCTGGCTCGATACTAATTGTTTGAGAAGCTGTTTCAACAGTCGCTTCACCTTCAATTATATAGCAATGTTCTTCTTTTTTGTATTCCCAATCAAAATGATCTGGTTTAGAAGACCACTCTTCCCATGACTGAAATTCATTAAGTCTTCGGGTTTTATCAATTTGAATCATGAATTATTTATTTAACCTATCAAACTTTTAGTAATTATTATCCATTTAGGGCTAATCCTATTAGTAGTATAATATCTTGGATATTAATAATTTCATCTGTATTAATATCACCAATGAATAGCTGTGAACCACCTGGTTGGTCAGATAGAACAAGATTGACCATTGATACAATATCTAAAACATCTATGTTTCCATCTTGCGTTAAATCACCTACCATAGCAGCTTGAACTGATATCGATTCAATATATGGATCACTTATCATTCCGTGCATATTCTCTACAATCAACTCAACATCATAAGATCCACTAACTTCGTAGCTGTGATCTACGGTGCCTATTTCAGTCGTAAGCATATTTCCATCTCCGAAGTTCCAATGAAAATATTTTAAGTCATACTCATTTATCATTGATGATAAATCAGTAAAATAAACGGTAGATGCATCAACTAAATATTCAAATAAGGCTTCAGGGTTTGTTAAAGTTCTTGGATAAACATTAAAAAGTGCTCCTTGGCTGTCTGGAAATCCACCCATCGATGCGAGAGTGTACCAGCCATTACTACTTCCACCCCATCCAAAATTACAGTGAAAACTATTAAAATCATCTCCAATATATCCATCAACATTCCATGCGTGACCTCCATAAGAATCATTAAAACCTTGAATGATAATAGGTAATGATGCATCCAAATTATCTATTATTGCATTTCCAAAGGTGGTTGGGTTACTGGTAGATTTATTCATGAAATATAAATCACTTGAAAATTTAAAGTAATTTTCTAAAGCATATTCTGTAGAAGGATATGTTCCTTGCACATAAGCACCCGAACCGTCTGGAGCATAGTCCATATTTACAGATACTCCTGTATGATATAAAAGCTGTTGAGACTCTGAATTTGCTTGTCCTCCTGGCATATTATTAAAATTGTAATCTGCTAATGCAAAGTTCACAGATAGTGGGCCATTGCAAGATCCACAATCACTGTAAGAGTTTTGACCCTCACCTGATGTTGGATAACCCCAATAATGCATTACCTGTGACATTGCAACTGCAACGCAACCCACAGGAACATTTGCACCCACTTGTTGTTGAACAAAGTTATTCCAGTTACCACTCTGAGCAAAAGTACAACTTAGAAGTGGCTGTACGTTTCTTAGATCTGGAAAAGATGGGTTTTGTGAAAGATACATATCCCAATTTTCTTGGATTTTGGGCATTATGGGTTGAGGGTTATCTAATTGCTCTAAAATTTCTCTCTTGTAAGTGCCAAGTATTTCTTGAACTGGTGTTGGCTCGATGGAAAAATGGGATTCAAAGCTAAATGCTAAGCATGGAAGAGATCTATTTGAAGCAGAAACTATTATGAATCCGATGGGATCTAAATGATATATATAAAATAAATTTTGATTCTTTTCTGATTTAATTGTTTCAATGGAAGAAACTGAAAAATCATTTATATCCTTTGTGAAACTAAATTGTTTAAAAATGTTCTTAGCGACTTTTAATGAATTTTGTTCTGAAACAGCAACAGAGTTTGAAAATACAGTTGCTATTAAAATAATTATAGTATATAAATAATATTTTTTCATTATTTCCCTTTATGTTTCTTTACTAAATTTACGAAATATTTTGATTTCTCTATGTAAAATATTGTAATAATTAAATTTATGAAAAAGAAAATTTATATATTGTTTGGTTCAGTGTTCTTTTCAATTGGACTTATAGGATACTACTTGCCTATTCTACCTGGAACTATATTTATGATTATTGCAGCTTATTTTTTTATGCATTCATCTGATAGATTATATAAAAAAATTACATCTAATCCGTACTACGGAAGACCGATTAAGCTTTATATAGAAAAGCATATTATTTCAAAAAAAGCTAAAATACTTATTTTATCTTCAATGTGGTTTGCTACTATTATTACTATATATGCAACACCTCCTTTAAAAATCCCATTTTTTTATGGCAGTATTTTGAATTTTAAAATAATAGGAATTATTTTTACATGTATAGGGACTATCGTAATCCTTAGAGCTAAAAACCGATAATTATTTAGTGTTTAATCTAGACCTAGATCTTTTTAAAAGTTTTGGACCAGTCCATAGCCATAAGCCAGTTACTACAAAAACTATAAGAGATGTTCCCATAATAGTTGTATACATTAACTTTATTATTTCCCCTTTTGTGCCAAATAAAATATCAATGATTGATCCGTCATGGATATTTTCAAAGAAATCAGATCTTCGTTTTGTTATTGCAAGGACTTTACCGTTAAACCCATCAATCTGAATCCCCCAATAATGATTATCAAAAATGAATTTGACAATTCCTTTTTCTGGCCTTAAATCGATTCTTTGCAAATCTAAATCAATTTTTTTATCTATTGAATCTTTTAATGTTGAAAAAGCTATTTCTTGTAGGTCAGATATAGGCATCCATTGAGATATATCTGTTGATTCTCCCATCTCACTTTTAGGTAGGATTAATCCATTGCTATTTTTTTTCCATCCTAGCAGTAGTCCCGTAATTGCAATTATCAAGAAAAATATAAATAATGTAATACCGGCGGTTCTATGGATTTTTCTTACTATTCTAAGGATGCTAACATTTTTTTTCCTATTAGCTTGGTTCAGAAAATTTCTCCTTTAGATTTCTAAATGTTTTATCATATTGTTTTATCATATTTGTCCAATCAAATTTATTCATTTCATTTAAAAAAGAATTTTCTGTATTGAAGTTTAATATTTCATCATGCAATTGATTAAAAAAATCTGAGTCATCATTATAAAATATTTTTTTATTTTTTGATATATCAAAAATTTCAGGATATGCTAAATT
>MDTB01090409.1_pt1 | contig 30360 bp, 31 predicted proteins | sample 811161 | NCBI WGS metagenome assembly MDTB01 (sample SAMN05326650, study PRJNA326480) | marine metagenome | isolation source: seawater | place: Mediterranean Sea | collected 2009 | reverse complement strand
GACATTAAAGAAATTACATTATTTTTAATTTTTCCCTTTAAATTAGTTGTTAAAAAATTAAATAAAAATCTTTCAGCACCACCACTTTCTAATCCAGTAATTATATGTGTAATTACTGGTGCTTTAATTAAAAATTTTTTTTGTCTGATTTTTTTATAAAAAATTTTTTTATTCATTTAAATGAATTTATTTTAATTCTTGAATATTTATTTTTCTTCATAGTGAATTTAGGTATCCATGGTAAAACTAATAATATTAATATTGGTATAAATTTAGATCTATGACGTAATCCTGTACCAAAATTTCCGGTTGATATGCCATATATCAACAAATAAGATAAAAGAATAAGAAAAATAAATCTTAATGCTTTATTATCCCATATTAAAATGAAGTTTTTGATAATTAAAATAAACAATAAGCAAAAAAAGATGCCGTCTAATAATCCAATTAAATGTGTAGTTTTACTTAAATCCCAGGGAAAAGGTGAAAATAAAAAATAAAATATTCTAATTGGAGCTTTATATATAAGCTCAATTGGTGTTTTGGGAATTGTCCACTCTGGATAACCAGCGTCATTGATATTTCTGTTTGAAATTTCAACTAATAATCTTTCAATATCAAATAATTGACTTACAGATTTAATTTTTGGAATACTATCCTCAAAAATCAAGATGTAAGTCAGTGACATTAGAGAAATCAAAAAAATAATTAATGATTTTTTTGGAATTCTATATTTACCAATATTGTTAATAATATCTTTAATACTTATAAATATGACTATAATTAAAAAAAATAAACCTCCAATAAACATACCTCCATGAAAAAGTGTTGCTAAATAAAATCCAAAAAATGTGATAATTAGGGATTTGTAGCTTTTATCGTTTACCCAACATACAATTCCGTACAATGCAATTAATAAGAAAAACCAAATATAGGACTCTCTTAGGATTAGACAAGAATATAAAATTAAAGTTGGATAAAGAGCTAATAACCATCCTAATTTAATTGACATTTTCTTGTCCCAAATTCTACAAGAAATTCTAAAGGCTAATATAATTGAACTTATTCCAAAAAATAAACTTATCGATTGACCCAGTAAAATACTTCTATCAAATAAATTATAAAAAATTGCTAGTATCCAGCTAATAAAAAAACTTTTTTCAACATTTTGGTAGTCATTTAGAATATCTAATAAATTACTTTTAGACCATTTCCATGCTTGATTTTCAAAAGCAACAGCATCACCCCAACTATCAGGTAAAGTAAAAACAGTATCTCCTAAGATAATTGTTATTAACCTTAAAAGAAATGCAACATATAAAATAGAGCTTAAAGATTGAAATTTTTTTGTGAAAAAAATTGTAACAAATAAAATAGCAAATAAACTAATTATACCTATTAAATCTTTTTGGGTTGAAAAAAAAATTAATAATGTGATTATTAATAGTAATAAAAAATTATTTATTTTAATTTTAAAAATATTTTTATTTTTAGTTAAATATTTTTCCATATTTAATCATAAATTTTAAAATTCTTTGTATATATTCTCGATTTTATCAAAATAGTTCTTGATTGAAAATTTTTTTTTAACATTTTTATATAGCCTATATCCATATTTAATTCTGTTTTGTTTATTTTTTGAAAGAAATAAAATTTTTTTTGATAAAATTTTTGGATCAATTTGTTTTGGTTTTTTTATTTTATAAGTTTTGGGATCAATTACAAAATCTGGTAATGAAGGATAATCCTCATATTGTTTCAAAGTTATTTTTTTGGTCGGATTAATTAAAATTCCGCTATAATTATTAGTTATTACTTCTGGTATTCCATCTATTTTCGATGCAATTACAGGAATTTTACAAAGACCCGCTTCAATATTAACAATACCTAAAGGCTCTCTTATTGATGGTACAATTAAGATATCAAGTGTTTTGATGAATTGTATTGGATTCACAACATTTCCAATAAATTTAATTTTTTTGTTTTGTTTTGATAATAGTTTTAAATCTTTTTCCAAATGACCATCTCCTGCCAATAAAAAACTTAAATTTTTATTTTTTAAAAGATTTGCAGCTTCTATAAACAAATGAGCTCCTTTAACAGATTCAAGTCTTCCAATGAATCCTATTTTCAATTTTTTTTTGTTTATATTTTTTTTATTTATTTTGGGATCATTAAATCCATAATAAATTAATGCTAACTTTTTTTTATCGATTTTAAATTTTTTAACTAACATGTGTTTTGTTGCTAATGAATTTACAATAATTTTTTTTGCTATTTTCGCGTTATTTTGAAAAGTTTTTATCTGTTGTTTTGTTTTGACATTCCAAGCAGATCCGTGTTCATGAAAAACAATATTTTTAGTTGAAAAAAATTTTAAAATATAAAAAATTTTTTTACTGGACAGTTTATTATGAAAATGAATTATAGAATTTTTTGAAACTAAATGATAAATAAAGCTAATAAGATTTTTTTGTATTTTAAAAAAATTTTGTAAACGACCATAATTTTTTGATTTATTATGATTGCTATAAATAAATTGTTTAAATCCAGAAAATTTATTTGCATAGTTATAGTAAGATAAGAAAGATTGTTGAACTCCTCCAAGTCCTCTTTTCATTGATATTACATGAATAATTTTTTTCATAAGATTGATTTAAATCTTCTAAAATATTCATTATCAATATTTTTTGTAGAAGCTTCATTTAAAATATCTAAGCTATTTTTCTTTAGAGTTTCTGGATCAATTTTTAAAGCTAAATTAATTTTTTTAGCCCAAATTTTTGCATCAAATTTTTCAACCAAGTAACCGCCTTGTGCCTCTTTTATCCAATGATCTGAAGTATCTAACATTAAATTTGCAACAACAGGTACACCACAAGCTTGGGCTTCTAATATAGGAGTGCCCAAAGCTTCATTCCAAGTTGGAAATAAAAATACATCACTTAACTTTATGTAATCCTCAATATTAAAAACAAAACCTTTGAATAAGATAACTCTATTATTTAATTTTAGTTGATTTATTTTTTCTTGTACAAGATTAAAATTTTTCTCATGCTCAAAAGTTTCAACTGGTCCACCCAAATATAATTTAAATTTATCAGGTAAATTTTTTAAAACATCTAAAATAAAAATATGATTTTTTTGTCTCATAAAGCTTGCTATATGTGTCAATATTATATCTGTATTAGAAAAATTAGTGAGTTCGTTTCTCAATCTAAACTTTATGTTTTTATTTGTAAAAAAAAACTTTTTTTCATCTATTGGATTGGGTCTCATCCAAATATTTTTAACTTTATGTATTTGACATAATTTTTTTAATCTTTTTGAGATAGGAATCATCATTGTGTTATTTTTCTGAAAAATTTTATAAAAAATATTTTTAAATTGAATTGGATAATAGGGTGTATTCATATTATTAACTAATTCTCTTAAAATAGGTTTGTTTTTAAAATAAAAATAATAAGTCAAAAAAGCTACTGACCATGAATTTCCAAAAGTATGAATCAGATCATAATTCTTTATCTTTTTTTTTTTAATGAATTGATAAGAATAATAAAATTCATAAATCATTGAAAATAGTGTATGTAATTTTCTTCTGAACCCAGTAAGTTTTTCAATTTTAATTGGATATGATATTCTATTTATTAATACATCATCAAATTTATAAACTTCATTTTTTCTGATTGTTAAAGAGTTACAAACAATATCATAGTTAATACCAAACTTTTTTGATAATCTTTTATACAAATTGTGTGCTCTGAAACCAGATCCTGAATATTCTGGGTGATATTTGCTACTCACTAAAAGAATTTTCATAAATTATTGAACTATTTATAAAGTTTAATTTATCTTTCTAATAGTAAAATATTTCTAACTTTATCAACTTAAAAAATTATCTAGACCAGTAACACCAATGTATTTTCCTTGATATTCAAATACATAAAAATTTTTTTTATTACTTTCAACAAAATCTTTAAAATGAAGATTATCCTGAATATCGTCAAATATGACAATAGTATTTATGCTAATTTTAGAATTTAGGTTTTTGATAGCGTTAACTCTTCCTGAGTAAGATTTGTCACTATCATAATGAATTAAATCGATATTATTTTTTCCTAATCTCTTAATTATTTCAGGTAATGCAATATCATCTCCTCTTATATCAAGATACCAATTTTTTTTATTTTTTTCATTTCGAGCTAAATAACCAATGTATTGCTCTGGATTTTCAAGCCTAAAATAAGGAAAATCACTTGAATATAAAAATCCTTTACCATTTTTTTTTAAAGCTCTTAAAATTGCTAAACTTGACCATCCAGCTGCAACACCAGTTTCAACTACATTCATTGGTTTAATTTTTCTGATCAAAAAATACAAAAGACCAAAACTACCTCCACCTCCAAGAGTAACATTTAATTTGGAAAGCTCATTTTTTGCAAAATTCTCTATACTCTTTGTATCATCTGTTATCTCTTTAAATAAATTTGGATCAATCGACATACAAAATTGATCAATTGTTTGAGTAATATTCGAAATAGCCCAATTTTTAGCATCAAGTGAATTATCTTTTTCAAACTTTTTGAAAAATTTTTTTAAGATAATTGGAAAATAATTTTTTTTAAAAAAATTTATTATTAAATTCTTCATTTAAATTTAAACAATTTGCTTTATTTTGTTTTATAAAAATTTAATTTCATCTTTTTTAAATTATAATTTTTAGAATTTAAAATTTATTAATTTATTTTTTGTTTATTATTTAAAAATTTATCTATTACAATACACTTATAAATTAATTTATAATCATCTTTATGAATTTTATTAAACTCCAATTCATCATCCCACAAAATTTTTTTTAAAAATTCAAAATTTTTTATATTCATCCAAAGAGTTCTTATATTTTGACTGTTTGCATACTCTTTATGATTAATCCAAGAACCATCGCCAGTTACAGAATTAATTTTTTTTATTTTTATTAATTTTAGTACTTTGTTTGATATATTGCTAAATATGTAAAGTAGCGCACCAAAATATTTATTTATTCCAATTTTATGTCTTTTATTTGCATGGGGAATATTTTTTACCTTATTTAAAATAAGTGAAACTGCCCTATCATAAACTTCTGAATTAACCTTATATTTTGCGGGAATTTGTTGATAAACTTCTAATACATCATTATCTGAAAATATACTATCCCATGGAAATAATTGCTGCAGGGTCAATCTTGTAGCCGATGTTTCTTCTTGAAATAATGGAAATAAACGAATGATTTCATTGTTAATATGACAATTTTTATTTAAAAAAATTTGATCCTCTCTTTTTTTTATTTTTTTTTCATATTCATTTTTCAAAAGAGACCTTTTTGAAAAAAAATTATAATTAAAGTTTATCAAATTATGTAATGGAATTTTTTTAGAAAAAAATGATTTTTGCATCCTGTTTAAAGCTATACCTTTAAACAGCCAATCTGCATAACAACCTGTTAGTATTGTATCATATTTAGCAATTTTTGGATCTTTTCTTAAATTAAAAAAATGATCATCTGTTGGTAAACTTCTGCTACCATTTAGTTTTAATGAACTATTGAATGATTTGTAATAATAATCAATATCTCTTTTAATTAGAATGTGATTTATATTTAATGATTTGGCAATATTTTTCGTCACACTAATTTCATGATTTTCTTCATTGTAGAGAGTTACAGCATCAATATTTTGATCTGCACTGTTTGCTAAAATCATCCTTGAGTCTGTTCCGCCACTTAAAAAAACAGCTTTTTTACCAAAAAATTTTAACGTTCTTCTTTCAATAGATTTTGATAATGCTTTAGATAATTTATTAACCAAATAATTAAAATCATTAATAGGATTTGCTTTTACTTTGTAATATTTTTTTTTCGTTGTAATTTTTTTATCAAAATCTAAAGTACAATAAATTCCATTTTCTAAAGTTTTGATTTCTTTATAAAATGTATTAGGGTGATAAATAAATCCTTTTTTTAAAAACTCAGCCACAGATACCATGTCAATATTTAATTCATCACCAATACTATCCTCTAGATTTTTAAAATTAGATGAAAATTGAAAAGTATTTAATTTTGTTTCTCCAAAAGTGTAAATGGGGTAAATTCCTAATTTATCTGTAATTATAGATAATCTATTGAGTTTATAATCAATAACCAAAATACTAAACGCGCCATTCAGTTGATTGCAAAAATCATCTATATTTAGTTCTATATATTTTTTTATTAAAAACTTTGTAATAAAATTGAGATCAGAGTCATTATAACTTGCCCAATCTGTTATTTCTATGATTGGTCTTCCCAATATAATTAATTGAATATTATTCTCCTTATCAAAAAAAGAATCCCAATGTTTTAAATTACATTCTCTATTAAAGTAAATAAATTTATCACCAAAGCTAATGCTATTCTTTAAATTGGGATCTTTATTTAGTACTGACAGAATATTCATTTTATGAATTTTATGAATTTTGCAGGATTGCCTCCTATCAAGCTATTATCTTCATATTGACCATTTACGACTGATCCAGCCGCAACAATGCAATTATTACCTAACTTTGAACCTGGTAATATTATTGATGAAATACCTATCCAACAATTATTCCCAATTTTAATTGATTTAATCTCTCCATTTGTGAAAATTCTTTTTGATGGATCATCTAAAAAAATATCATGACCATTTCCATCAAAAATTTGACAATTTGCAGCAATTAAGCAATTTTCACCTATCTCAATACTTTCATATGCGTGTAAACAACTTCCATGAATTCTTGTATTTTTACCTATCTGAATTTTTGCTCCAACTTTATCAGCATAAATTTTTACAGGTGCAAACATATTTACATGATATTTTGAATTTTTTGAGTTAAGGGTTACATTGTCTCCTATGATCAATGATGACTTTTCTAAAATGTGGACAATAGGTTTATTTTTAATTTTTAATTTACCTTTTAAAACTATATTTTTTTTTTGTATGAATAAAAAATATCTATAAAGATAGCTCAATATAGTCTGTATCATTTATGATTTTTTATTTTAAAAGCTATTAATATTTTTTTTATCATAAAGCATATTTTATGAAGTGGATAAAATACATTCTTAAATAACGATATTAAATTTATATTATTTTTAATTTGCCATCTATCTAAAATATGTTCATAGATATGACTTTCGACATAGTGGTTTTTCAAATAATCTAAGTCAGAGTATTTTTTTGACAGATTGGAGTAATTATTAATGATCTTATATCTATATTCATCAAAATTATAAAAAAAAGATAAATATTCTGCAACAAAACTTCCTTTCGAGTTTATTCTATTTAGATAAGCTTGCCATATCTTATCACTTCTTAGTAAGAATTTATTTAATTCTCCGATGTGTTTTCTAAATTTACTCAAAGAAATTAACTTAAGACTATCTTTATTAATTTCAAAAGGAACTAAGTTAATTTTAGATAATTTATTATCTCTTATATCAATGTTTAAAAAAAATGATTGATAACAATTTTTTCTTAGATTTTTTTTCCACATTGTAAAATTTCCTAATGAATAAAATATTGGAACATTTTTGTAAATCTCGAAACCTTGGGATACATGTGGATGATGACCAACAATTAAATCTGCGCCTTCTTCTACAAAACTTTTATAAATATTTCTAATATAGGGCGGAGGTACAGGAATATATTCAACACCAGCATGAGCTATTAAAATTGTTAAAAATCCTTTTCTTTTACAGTCTCTAATTTGATCAATAACTTTATATGACTCAATATCCGAAGAACCAATATGATTGTTGTATTTTTCATTAGCCTCTTCTCCTTCTGATGTATTTATTACTGCAATCTTCTGATTATTATTCTTGAATAAAAAAGGTTTATAAATTTTTTTTTGGGCAAATTCAGCACCTACATGATTTATTTTATTTTTCTTGAGATATCTTAAAGTGTTTCTTAACCCTATAACACCATTATCCATAATATGATTATTTGCCAAGCAAACTAAATTTATATTTATTGACTTTAATGAACTTAAAATTTTTGAGTTATTTATAAATCTTAAAGCATTTTTAGAAAATTTTCTTTGCTTGTTATCAATTACCGTTTCTAAATTTGTAATGTTTAGGTCGCTTTTTTTAAAATATCTAAATAAATCTCCATAATATTTTTCTTTTTTATTTATTATAGAATCTAAACTATCATTGTTAATAGGAACCCAATCACTTGTAATATTAATAGTAATATGTTTTTTACTTTTGACTTTATTTTTATTTCTAATAATTAATTTTTTGTAATCAAATTTTAACATTAAATAGCTAATAACAATTTTTGAATTTTATAAATTTCAAATTTTACAATTTTGTGAAATAAATTCATTAATATATTTTGCACCTAGCTTACCAGCATGTAAATATCTGCCAGTTAGCCAATTCTCATCATATTTGTCTCTATAATTTTTTTTATCCTCCCACATTTTTTTTAATTTATCATATGGTTTATTCAGAATATCATTTAAAATTTCTTCCCACTTATAATTATCCTTATCTATAAAAATTAAAGTTTTTTTAACTACATCTAATGATTCTTTAGTAATAAATTCAGACTTATTTGAATATAAATAAATTATAGGCTTACCCAAATTAATCATCCATTTTAGTGTGCTTGTAGAACCCAGGACTGTTATTATAAATACATCACCAACAGAACTTACATAACGGAAATCAAAATCTCCCTCAATTACTTTAATGTTACTTAGTTTTTTTGCATATTCATTAATTGGATCTAAATCTATATAATTTCTTCTGGGGTAAGATTTATAGATTACTCTTTTATTAATATTCGAAAGTAACTTAAGAAGTTTTTTTTCAGATTTAAAAATCATTTCATCCTTAGCTCTATAATTATAAGATGTTAAATTATTCATGGGCCAAGTAACTGAAGGATAAAAAACGTTAATTTTATTTTTTATTTTTAATTTTCTATTTACTAAATATCTCTTCAAAATATTAAACCTTGGGTTTTTTGACTCCTGCACAGTAGAGATATGTTTAACTAATAATTTTGATTCATATTCTTTAAAATGTTTTTTTTCTGATTCATTAAAACAAAGTAGCATATTAAAATCTGAATAATTACGTCCATATAAATCTACTTTTCTTTTATAATTTTCTGTCAATCCATGTAAGACAACTACAATTTTATATCCCATTGTCTGTAACTTTTTTTTAAAAATTAATCTATCAAAATCAAAAATTGTATTTGTAACCACTAATTTAATATTTTTAGTTAACTTAGAAATATATTGATCTAAAAATAATTCTTGGTTTAAATAAATTTTAATTATTTTTTTATAGACTTCATATAAAGTATTTTTAAAAGTTTTTTCTAAAAAATTATTATTTAAATACTCATCTATAATATTATAGATTTTTTTTTCATCATTTATATTTAGCTCTTTTTGAAACTTTGTATTTATTTTAGGCATAATCTTTAAGCTATATCCTAAATCATACAAATATGGCTCTATTTCTCTAATAACGTTACTCTTTTTATATATTAATATATTTTTCTTGTTCTTGTACAATTTTAGTAATTTCTTTAAATGAAAATACAAAACTTTTTTATCTAAATCGATCAATCTCAAAAATATTGAGTCAATTGGAAAATGATCTTGAATCAAATCATCTCTTTTTAAATCTTTACACAAAAGTTTAATATTTTGAATATCTGAAATCTCTGCTATCCAATAGTAAGCATTAACAAATCTGTCGATTAGATTTGAACTATTATAGTCATATAGTTCATCGGTTGTCACAGCTATAGTAATCTCATGTTCAGGATAATGATTAATAAGTTTTAAAAGTTTATAAACGTTTGTAAAAATATTGGTAAAGCTCTCATTGACGTCAAAAATACTTACATTTTCATCTTTGTAATTAAAGAAAAATTCTTCAATTATTTTTTTATTTATTTTTCTTCCTTTATCCCTTATTTCAATAATTTTAGAGTGGTATTCATTATCTAATAAATCATTTAAGTATTTTACATGATTATATTTTTCAACAACAAATGGAGAGTCTGTAAAAATCAATTCATAATCATCATTAATAAAAACAGAATTATTTGTAAGAAGTAATTTTTTTTTCATTTAAATTTAATATTTATTCAATGACATTATATAAAGAATTATGAAATAGTTTTCTCAATTATACCAAGAAATATATGTAATATTAAATCAAACTTTATAAATTCAAAGCAATTTAAATATAATTTTTTTTAATTTTGAGTTTTGTTTATTCAAATACATTTGATCTTTTAAAGCAGGATAAAAATTCTTTTCCCAATGATTTTGGCTACAATTTTTAACGTTGTTAATAACTCTTCTAATTTCATAATAAGACAAATCTCTCAAAGTAAAAAAATCATATTTTTTTTGATAAGAGGCAGGCCAACCAAACCAATATTTAAAATTTTCTTCTTTTGAAGAATAAGTAATTGTTATTTTTTTAGGTGAAAAAATTGCTACTTTTTTTTTTCTTGCAATTGACTCATATCCTAGAGTTGAGTGCATAAATAATATATTTTCAAATTTATCGATTATTTTATAACTTTTTTTCCAATTATTGGATTTTTGAAAAATACAATTTGACTTAAAAATCTTTTTATAAAACTCAATTTCTTCTGTTTGAGTGTGATCTTTACGTTTGAGCAAAATATGAAGTTTTTTATTTGATTTTAAAAAATATAAATTTATTAATTTTAATAAATTTAAGTAAAAATTATATAATCTAATATTTGACTCAGGTTTATCGAATTGTGATATTAATAAAAATTTGCCATCAGACTTAGATTTATTTATTTTAACAATATTATTTTGAAAATTTCCTAAAACAACAAATTTAGAATTAATGTACTTTTTATATGATTTTATGAAATGTTTATTTAGAACAAATAAATAATCACAATCTAACTTTTCAAAATTATACTTTTTAAAGAAAGATGGATCATGAACTCCATTCTGAATAGAAATAAAATATATATGCTTAAAACTATGTTTAAGTTTATAAAATTGTGTTTTTCGATCATTGAAAGTAATTATAATTTTTGGTGAAGTAAAATTTATATAATTTTTACAATAAGTGGAAAATTTAAAATCTAAAAAAATCAGTTGTTTGAGAAAAATCCAAAAATATATTTCCATTTCACGTGTTTTCAAAATATTAAAATCTTTTTTTATAATTTCTTTAAAGGTAAGAGAATGTACCTCATCGTAAAAAAGTAATTTTTTTTTTTTTGGAAGATTAAAGAGTAATTTTATTTTTATAATTTTTTTTATATTTTTTAAAAATACTTTAAACATTACTAAAAGATATTACTTTAAATTAATTATACTATTTATTTAAATATATATTTTTTTTTAAATTTAAAATTTTTGACTTATTATCTGTATAAAATTTTGAAATTCTTTTTTTTGCAATTTCATCTAGATCTCTTTGTGTCACATGTTTATTTATATTTGCTATTTCAGGATTTTTTTCTAAACAACGATAAGCCTCTAAAAGATCTAACACTTCATCTTTAGGAAATTTATTGTACAACTCACTAAAAAACCTATAATCATCTATTTCATCAAGTGTCATTCTGTAATTTTCAGATTTATATTGATCATCCACTTTTATTTCTCTAACATTAAAAATTTCAGGTCGGTTTATCAAATATCCCCATATCTCTGTATCGACTTCTTCTTTGATATGACAAACTGTTTTTAGAGCTTTTGTTTTAATTGCGTAAATATTTGCACCTACAGGCATGCCTGTTGTGTAAATAAAGTCAATTTCTTTATCGGATAATATAATATTTGTAATCAAGTTAGCATGATATATTGAAAATAGTGGGTTATCTGCTGTTATTCCTACAAAATAATCCATGTCAAATAATTCGGCTGCATGTAATAATCTTTCCAAAACATCATCTGGATTACCATTATAATAATATATATTGTTTTCATATGCTTTTTTAACTAAGGGTAAATCTTGATTTAAATTTGAAGTACACAAAACTATATCGCTACATTCTTTAATTTTTTTGGCTCTTTGAATTATTCTATCAATTACTGAATAACCATTTAATTCCTTTAAAATTTTATATTTCAGCCTAGTTGATTTTAATCGAGCTGTAATTAAAAAACCAATATTCACAGTATTATTTTTTAACAAAATGTTTAGTCATGAGCACTGTGTCTTTTTTAAGATCCATTTCAACTTTTTTACCTATGGAATTTATTACATCTAACTGAGACATATCTGATATTTCTTTGGTTCTTCTAAATTTTATTTGATCTAAAGTTATTGTTTCACCTTTTGATAAATTTAAATTTAAAACTGCTGCTTTTTTCATAGGGCCAAAAACAGAATAACGTAGCTCTCCTGGATTCATTGATAAAGAGCCACTTCCATTAAGTTTTTCTAGTATCTTAATTTTATCATGCAAATTATTAAACATTTTTAAAGATATAGCTGCTTCGCAGTCTAATCTTTTTTCTCCATAATGTGTGGTTACATGTTTTTCTACAAACTTCATTCCACTTGCGGCGCCTAACAAAGTAATTAGTTCATTATCACTGCTATCACCTGCTGTATGATCTGCATAACCAAACTCAAAATTATCAAATAGTTTCATTAATCTTCTTATTTTATTAAGATTGACATCTTCATAAACAGTTGGATAATTTTGGAATCCAAACATAAGAATGGTATTTGGGTGCTTTAAAAAATTAATCGCATTTTCTATTTCATCAATACTTGTGCCACCAACTCCTAGAACCATTTTTGTTTGATTTTGTAAATTCTTTTTTAACTTCTGCAGCATAAATATATCATTTAAGCACACAGAGTGAATCTCAGCATATTCAGGATTGAAAGATAGTCCAAACTCAATTGCATCTGTATCATTCATTAATAACATTATTTCTCTATTTTTATTCCGAACAATTTCAATTAATTCTTGCCATTGGATTTTGCTGAAGAGCATAGGCTTTTGTAATTTATAATTTTCATGGTCAGTACTCATATATTCTTCTAAATTCAATGTGATATGCATCTTTACTATGTCTGCATTTGTTTTGTTCACAATTTCTGTAACTAGATTTTTCATAAAATCAAAATTACCCTCATGATGCCAAGCTGTTTCTGCTATTATCTTCATTGTATTTTTTATTCTTGCTAATTTATATATTATTTTAAAAATGAATAATATTGATGAATTATTTATTTTTTATAATTAAACCTATTAAAACTCACTAAAATGAATATAGTCAGTTTAAAATTTTTTCAAACAATAATTAAAATAAACCAAGCTCATATTTACAATGAATTTTAAAATTGGAAAATTAAATATAGGTGACAACTTCCCTCCTGTTATAATTTCTGAATTAGGGATCAATCATAATGGTAATTTAAACTTAGCAATAGAAATTGCAGATAGCGCAATTAAATCAGGAGCAGAAATAATTAAACATCAAACTCATATTCCAGATGAAGAAATGTCAATTGAAGCAAGAAAAGCTATCCCAGGAAATTCTAGATTTTCAATATATAAAATAATTAAAAATTGTTCTTTATCAGAAATTGACGAAAAAAAATTGATGAATCATATAAAAAGTAAAAAAAAAATTTTTATTAGTACCCCTTTTTCAAAAGCGGCGGTTGATAGGCTTGTAAAATTTAAAATACCAGCTTTTAAAATTGGATCTGGAGAGTGTAACAATTTTGAATTAATAAAATATATTTGTAAATTTAAAAAACCAATAATTATGAGTACTGGGATGAGTTACCTAAAAGATCTTAGAAGTATAGTAAATTATATTAACAAAAAAAAAATTCCTTTAGCACTATTACATTGTACTAATGTTTATCCCACACCTTTGGAAAAAAGTAGATTAAATTCTATTTCAATAATGAAAAAAAAATTTAGAAATAATATAATTGGATATTCTGATCACACAGTGGGTTTGTATGCACCGTATGCAGCTTTAACTTTAGGTGCCAAAATCATAGAAAAACATTATGTTGATAAACATGATAGAAAAGGTCCAGATGTGTCTTGCTCAATGGATGCTAAACAATTAAAGGAATTAATTAAAGCTTCTAAATTAATCCCATCCACAATACCAGGTAAAAAAGAACCTATTAAAGAGGAATTGGTTACTATGAATTTTGCTTTTGCTTCGGTTGTCTCAAAAAGTTATATTAAAAAAGGATCTAAATTAAATGAAAATAACATTTGTTTAAAAAGGCCTGGCAATGGAGAATTTAAAGTTAAAGATTTTAAAAAATTACTAGGTAAAATTTCAAAAATAGATATTAGAGAAAATATTCAAATTAAAAAAGAATATTTAAAGTGAAAACAATAGTATTTATCACCGGTACAAGAGCAGATTATGGCAAAATTAAATCATTAATATTAAAAGTACAAAAGAAAAAAAAATTTAAGTGTTATCTAGTAATAACTGGAATGCATATAATAAAAAAATTTGGGTATACCAAAATCGAAATAGATAAAGATAAAATTAAAAATTGCTACAAATTTAGTAATCAATTCAGCAACACTCCAATGGATATAACCCTAGCCAATACCATCAAGGGATTAAATAAATTTCTTTCAGATAAAAAAGTAGATTTAATGGTCGTTCATGGAGATAGGATTGAATCTTTAGCAGCAGCTATAAGTGGTAATTTAAATAATATTAAAATAGCTCACATTGAAGGGGGTGAAATATCAGGAACAGTTGATGAGATAATTAGACATTCGATATCAAAATTATCTCATTTTCATTTTGTAACAAATAAGATTGCAAAACAAAGATTAATACAAATGGGAGAAGTAAAAAAAAATATTTTTACAATAGGCTCACCAGACGTTGACGTAATCTTAAGTAATAAGCTCCCTAATATATCAGAGGTAAAAAAAAAATATGAGATTAAGTTTGATAATTTCGCAATTTGTATATTTCACCCAGTTACAACAGAATTAAAAAAAATAAAGCCCCAGGTAAACTTACTAGTAAATAATCTTATTAAAAGTAAATTTAATTATGTCATTTTATATCCAAATAATGACTTAGGAAATGAAATTATTTTAAAAAAAATTAAATGGTTGAAACAAAAAAAATTAAAAAATTTTAAAATTTTGCCTTCCATGCGATTTGAATATTATCTATCATTATTAAAAAATGCTAATTTTATTATTGGTAATTCTAGCTCAGGTATAATGGAGGCTCCCTACTATGGAGTTCCGACTATTGATTTAGGAACAAGACAGTCAAATAGAGCAAAAATTAAATCAATATTTTCTACGAATAATTACTCATTAATTTTAAGTTTAATTAAAAAATTTAGAGAAAAAAAATATGATTTTAAATCATTGCGATATTTTGGTAATGGAAACAGTCATAAAAAATTTTTATCAATATTGGAAAGGGGAAACATATGGAATGTAAAAAATCAAAAACAATTTATTGATATAAATTAACTTTAGTTTGTGAAAAATTTATTTATTAAAATTAAAATTCATTTCGTTCACAATTATTTTAATTAAAGCTACAATTTATGATAATTAGATTTATCATAAGTTAAAAAAGTGTTAACTTTTATATGTGAAAAAAAAATATAAGGTAACCTTTCTATTGGATAAATCAAATCTTTGGATTGAAAAAAAATTAAGAAATTTTGATTTTAAGTTAGAGACTAAATATATATTTAAAATTTCAAAAAATCCCAATAATATTTCCAATCAAGATATTGTGTTTCCACTTTCATATACAAAAATCCTACCTGAAATTTTTTTAAAAAAAAATAAACTCGTGTTGATTGCACACCCAAGTAAACTTCCAAAAGACAGAGGATTTGCTCCATTGCAATATGAAATATTAAAAAATAAGAAAAATTTCTATATGACAATAATTGGAGCATCAAAAAAGGTAGATGCTGGACCGATTTATTTTCAGAACTCCTTTACATTAAAAGGCACAGAATTATCTGATGAGATTAGAGACATTCAAGGTAACCAAGTTTTAAAAATGATAAAAAAATTACTCATCAAATATCCTAATATTAAGTCAAAAAAACAAGTGGGCAAAAGTAGTTTCAACAAGAGAAGATACCCTAAAGATAGTCAATTAAATATTAACAAAACAATTAAAGAACAATTTAATCATCTAAGGATAAATGATAATAAGCTTTACCCCTCTTATTTTATTTTTAAAGATTGTAAATATATAATCAAAATATTTAAGAATGAAAAGAAGAAAAAATTTTAGATTTATTTTTTATAATTTTGATTAAGAGTTTCGATTACATAATCTAATTCGTCATAATTAACAATAACACCTTCTTTTTCTATTAATCTTACTTCCTCAACTAAACTTTTATATTTATTATTTTTAAATTTGTAATTCTCAATTAATTTTTTTTTCATTTCTCTTATTTGAGGGGATATTATATCTAGTACTTTTGAAAAAAAATTTCTTTTATTAGATTTATCATGAATATTTTTCTTAATATATAATTCAAATAATTTAAAAATTTCTTTTTCATCAAAATTAAAATTTACATTTGAAATAAGCTCTTTACTGGCTTCATTCATTTTTTGTAAAAAATCTAGTCTTTCATTATGAAAATTTCTGTCTAACCACCAATTGTGAATTTCTAGTTCTACTATATCCTTATATATTCTTTTTACCTCATGATTTCTCATCCACATTAATTCTGATATTATTTTAGATTTACCTGAAACGATTGTTAAAAACTCTACTTGTAATTCGTGTGCAGCAGCAAAATTGTATCTTTTTTGAAAAACATATGAACAAATTTTTTTCCAATTATTTAATCTTATTACTGAATAAAAATGTGCAGGAACATAATCTGAGAAATGATTAAAAATCCTCTCATAAGGATTATTATAATCTAAATTCAAATTTTTTAGTTTTGAATAAATTTGTTTTCCAAAAATTTTGCTTTTATGATCAAAACCAAATCCAATTGCTCTACCACCACAACTTGAAAAACTTGGATTTTCAATTAAAAAACTAACACATGAAGATAAGGCTGACGGTAAATAAAATTCATCATCTGCACCCAATATCATAAATTCTGTATCTATATATTTTGCAGAACTTAGTAGACGATCATATAAACTATTTGTGCTATGAATGTATTTTACATCTTTACTCTCAAGAATAGGATCATTAAACTTGATATTGCTACCATCAAGAATAACTAATTTAATTTTATATTTTGACCAATAATTAATAGTACGTTTTAAATAATTATGTCTGTTATATGTAAATATTACTATCGTTAATTTTTCTAGAAATAAATAATTCAAGTTTAAGACAATCCTATAATAATCTAAATATTTTAAACATGATTAATGTATCTTATAAATCTATTTTATTTTTTTTAAAAATCCAGAATAACAATTTGAAATTAAAGCTTTCTTGAAAGGCTCTTTATTAACAACAAAATTTTTATTATCTTTTAAAAATCTTTTAATCGCTGTGTAAGGATTCGATTTTTTACCAAATGGCTTATATTGATATAACTTTGAAATTTTATTTATGTTTTTATTGTTAAATGTACTTACAGTGGTATCAAAAACAACTAAATATGAATTTTTAGTTACAAATTTGCTATAATTTTTGAGTTCTTCTAAAACATGTTGATGAGTATGAGCAGAATCTAAACATACAAGTATTTTTTTATATTTTTTTGATAATTTTGATAATTTATCTAAAATTTTTTGATCATTTGAGGAGCCTTGAAAAGTTGTAATATTTTTTGAAAATTTATGTTTGTCTAAAACTATTTTTGCATGTTTCCTTATATCTATATCCACACCTATTACTTTGAATTTTTTATGTATTAGTGACAAAATTGAACTATAAAAAATTAAAGATCCTGATCTTGCTATGCCTGTTTCAATGATTAAATCAGGCTTAATATTATATAATAACTCCTGCATCAACATAAGGTCTTGCGGATATTGTATGATTGGGACGCCTAGCCAATTAAAACCATAAGTATATTTATTTAATGACGCTTCAACATTAAAACTTTGAGCTATTTTCATTAATTTTTTTGAAGAAAAATTTTTATTTATTATTTTTTTTCTCTCTTCTTCAAATTTTTTATCGTACATTTAAATTTTTCCTTTTATATAAATAGTTATTGATATATTTAAAATTAAAAATTAATTTAAATTAATAATTTAGTCTTTATTTATGTTTAATTTTTTTTGTTCTCCATTTTAAATTATCATCAATTAAATTTTTTTCATGTAGTCTCTCTAAGTATTGTAATCTATAAAAATTCTTAGATTTAAAAATATCTTTATTAAAATTAATTTTATTTAAATCATCTATCATCTTTTTGATACCTTTTTCCACAGTATAACTGCATATAGCTCCAAACTTTTGATTTAAACTATCAAATGACACTTTATAAGTTCTGCTATCCTTACCTTTCTTAATTTTTCTATCAACAAATAAATTGTTTTTTAGATTTTGGGCTGTAGTTTTTAAATATTCTAATTTTGAGTTAGGTACTAATTTTTGAATAATTTTTGCAACATCAATTATTCTTAAATTATTATCATTTCGACCCACATTTAAAATTAAAATTTTATCGTCTTTTTTATTTTTTACATAATTTATAGCATGCTCAATAACATTACAGGCATCTTCTATATATAAATGTGGTCTCCAAGCCTTACCATCTGAATTCAATTTAATTTCTTTTTCGGTCAAAACCATTCCTACTAGCATGTTTATCACTACATCAAAACGTATCCTTGGTGAAACACCAAAAATCGTTGCAAATCTAAGACAAATTGGAAAAAAGTTTTCAGTGGCTATTGCCTCTAAATCACCTTCTATTTGAAGTTTGTTTAAAGAATATCCTGTTTGTGGATTAGTTTTAGAATTTTCATCTAAAAATCTAGTTGTTTTTGATGCACCATAAACAGAACAACTTGAAGCAAAAATAAATTTTTTATTCAATGCTTTGCAATACTTTGCAATTTTTAAAGTGTAAGCTCTAGTAGGATCATAAACACTCTCTGAAGTTAATTTGTTTAAAGGATCATTTGAAATACCTGCTAGATGAATTACAACATCAGTATTTTCAATATCTGATAATTTTAAATCTTCTGAGTCTTTATATTTTATTAATTTTTCTAACTCTTTTTTTTGAAAAAGATTACAATCTTTAAAGAAATTTATATCCTGACCTTCAACTTGGTAACCCTTTTTGATTAGAAAAGGCATCAAAAAGCTTCCCAGGTATCCACCACAACCTGTAATTAAGATTTTTTTATTTAAATTCATTTAACCTAACATTTTATTCTTATTCAGATTTGTTACTTTTTTAAAAAAAAGTATTTTTTTTTTATATACATTAGAATTGTAATGAATTGAGTCTTTCTTGAAAAAATCTAACTCTTTTATTTTCATTTTCATAAAATATCGATTAAATAAATTTTTTTTGTAAAATTTGATTGTTTTCTTAGATTTTTTGTTAACATGTGTTGTAAAATATTTTCTATCTTTTAACGATAAATAGTAATTTAAAAGTTTATTTCCTAATTTTTTACTTCTTTTTTCTGGTTTAACATAAATAAAGTTAAGGTGGTAGTTATACTTATGCTTACTATAAACCATGGTTCCTAAGATTTTTTTATCATCAACAATGCATTTGTAAAAAAAATTTTTTTTTTTTCTATAAATCCAAGGTTTTTTTGAAAGAGAATTATTATTTTTTTCAAAGGGCATTTGAATTTTTTTCACAAAAGATTGGAAATTTTTTTTTCTGAAATCAATATTTCTAATCATTTTTTATTTATGAATAAATTTTTTTTAAATTTGTTTTAAAGATTTTATTATTTCAAAAATTTTTAGTCAAGAAACTGAATTTTATTTTATAGATTTGATATAATTTTTTTAATTATCTTTACAATATAAACTTGATCCTTATAACTCAAATCATTTCCTGATGGTAAGCATACCCCTTTTTTAGAAAGCTCATAAGAATGATAATTTTTTTCTTTAATTTTTTTTTGATTAACAAATTGTTTAAAAGTGGGCATTGAACTTAATGGATAAAAAATTGGCCTCAAATCAATTCTATATTTTTGTACTTCTTTAATTAATTTTTCTTTTTTAAATTTATATTTTTTAGAGAAATTTAAATAAGAAATCCAATTTGTTGTTTGTGTATGATTTTTAGACTCATTTAATGTTAAGTCATTAGATTTACCTATCAAATTTTGATAATTTTTATATATATCTTTTTTTTTTTTTATTAGAGTATTTATTCTTTTCATTTGAGCATAAGCTATTGCTGCTTGAATATTGGTCCAATTATATTGATAACCTAACACGTCAGACCAATAATATTTAGATGTGTTTTTTTTGTTTAGTCCGTGATGTAAATGTAGCTTTGCTCGATCATATATTTTTTTATTGTCAGTACATAAGCATCCACCTTGTCCTGACATAGCAAGTTTTGTTGCATTAAAACTAAACACACTAATTATTCCAAATTTTCCTGCTTTTTTATTTTTATATTTAGCTCCCAAACTTTCAGCTGCATCTTCAATAATTTTAATGTTATATTTTTTACATAATTTTATTATTTCATCCCATTCTGGCATATTTCCATATAAATCTACGACTATTACAGCTTTGGTTTTTTTGGTGATACATTTTTTAATTGTCTCCGCACTTAAACATAAAGTTTTTGGGTCAATATCAGCGAATACAGGTTTTGCCCCAACATATAAAATTGGTGAGGCTGATGCTACCCATGTAAAATCTGGAACAATAATTTCATCACCTTTTTTGATATCTAGGGCTATTAGGGCTAAATGTATTGCAGCAGTACAATGCGAGGTATTTAAAACAAATTTTTTTCCAATATACTTTGAAAAATATTTGGAAAATTTTTCACTATATTTATTCATATTTGGACCCCAACCATTTTTGATTGCGTCATTTGCATATAAAATTTCGGTCTTTGTTATTGATGGATAAGCTGATCTTATAATTTTCATATTATATATTTTAGAGGATTATACTTCCTGATGACTCAAGTTTTACTGGAAAATATTGAACTTTTTTTTTTGATAATATTTTAATTAAATTATTTTTTTTATTTTTTTTAATAACAAAATTTAAAAAACCACCCCCACCTGCACCTGATAATTTGCCACCATAAGAACCCATTTTTTTTGCTGTATCATAAATATTATTAATTAGTTTATTAGAAACTTGTTTGGATAGTTTTCTTTTTATTTCCCATCCTGTATCTAATATCTCACCAAACTTTTTGATAGACAGCTTATTATAGTAAATTTCATCATATAAATTTTCAGCTTGCTCTCTTAATAAAATCAAATTACTTCTATTTAATTTTGATCTTTTTTTTTGATAAGACAATATTTTTGAAGCATCTCTATTTTGATGAGTATAAAAGGTAACCAATGAGTCAAATATCATTTTAGTATATTGAGAAGTCTCATCAACAGGTTTGATAGAAACACTATCATCAGAATTAAATTGAAAAAAATTAATACTGCCAAAAGCTGCAGCATAATGATCTTGTTTACCAATTGGTCTTTTTAAAATTTCCATTTCAATTTTTGCTGCTTCATTAGCCAGTCTATTTCTATTTACGGTTTGACCTTTATAGGCATAAAGAGCATTTAATAATCCTACGCAAAATGTACTGGAAGAACCCAATCCTGATGAACCTGGGGCATCTGCCACAGTTGAAATATAAATATTATCATCAATTTCTAAAAATTTAAGACAAGCTTTAATTATTGGGTTTTTAATTTTATCTACATCGTTAACTGTTTCTGTCTCTGAATAGTTCAATCTAATTTTTTCTGTATAAAGTTTTGAATGTTTTTTAACAGATACATAAATATATTTGTTTATTGCAGAACTTAAAACACAGCCATATGTGTTTTTCTTATAAAAAGATGGTATATCAGTGCCACCACCTGCAAAGCTAATTCTTAACGGAGTTCTGGAAATTATCATTTATTATAATCTTATAATAAGTTTAAGTAAATATAACATTATAAAATTAAGAACTTTCAACCAAATTACTAATACCACTATTTATATCAGTAAATTTATAATTTTTTATAAATCTACTTAGTTTTTCAGTGCATGCATAAAAGTTTTGATTTCTTTTATTTTCATCTATTTTGCTTAAAAATTCAGAAGAAAAAATGTTGTTATGATTTATTTTAGTATCAATTATTTTAAGTATTTTTTTAACCTCTACTCCTTTCCCAGATCCCACATTGTAAACTCCTGAGACTATTCTGTCTTCTAAAAATTTGCATAAAATTTTTACAACATCGTCGATATATATATAATCATTAATATTTGCAGGAAAATTAATATCTATTTTTTTTTTATTTTTAATTTTTTCGATTAGCATCGGAATTATTGATTCTTTTTTTTGTCCAGGCCCATAAACATAAAATAGCCTCAGCCAGTTAAATAAAATTTTTTTTTCTTCGGCTATTTCAAAAACTTCGTTAAAAATCTTGTTTTTATATATTGAAAATGGTTTTTGTGGATATACAGCTAAATCTTCTCTACATTTTCCCTCAATATTTCCGTCATTATATTCCCAACAACTTCCAGTGCTTATTATTTTTGAACAATTAGTATATTTTATCAAATCTTTGATAACTCTAATTGTATTGAAATAGTTTTTTTTTGAAAATTTCTCATTGTAATTAGGTATGCCTTCCCAAGCCAGATGTATAAATACATCAGGATTATATTTAATTATTTCCTCGTAATCATTGTTTGAATTATTAAGATCAAATGTTTTTTTTTTTAAGTTAGTAAAACTTATATTATCTACATTTCTTCCAATCAGCATAAGATTATAATTATTCTGAATTAAATAAGTTACTAAACTTTTTCCAATAAAACCTGAGCCACCAGAGATAAGAATTTTCATTATATTAATTTAATTGTATTATCTTTTTTTGAAATAATTTTAGGCTTATTTGGCCAATCAAAACTAAAACTTGGGTCATTATATTTAATAGCTCTTTCAAAACCTTTTTTATAAAATTGAGAATGAAAATATAAAACCCAAGTTTTTTTTTTAAGAGTTAAATAAGCATTTGCACATCCTTTCGGTACAAGAAGTGCTAACTTATTATTTTCACTTAAGCTAAAAGATTTCCATTGCATATAGGTTTTGGATTTTTTTCTCATATCAATTACGATATTGTGGATTTTTCCTTGTATACAGGTAATAATTTTATCTTCACCGTACGGGTTCTCTTGATAATGAAAACCTCTCAAAGTATGAATATTTTCATTTTCAGAGATATTTGTTTGTTTTATTTTAAAGTTAAGATTTTTTTTTTTTAATTCTTTTAAACAGTAAATTCTTCTGAACAATCCTCTTTTATCAATATATGGTTCTGGTTTAATTAAAATTAAACCTTTAATTTTTTGTTTTTCAAATAACATTTGGCTATAAAATGTAAGGTTTATTAGGAAATGGAACTAAGTATTCACCTTTATAGCCATTAGATTTACATAAATTAATTATTTCATCTTTAAAGTTCCAAGCAAGTATAAAAATTACATCTGGATGAAAGTTTATTCCAGTTTTAAAATCAACAATTTTAATATTGGTTCCTGGAGAATATAAATTTTGTTTCATTGAATTATTGTCTATGATCATATCAATATTTTTTTCATTGAAGTTACAGTAATTTAGAAATGTTTGACTTCTGGCAGAAGAGCCAAATCCAACTATTTTTTTTGTTGAATAATTTGATAGAATTTCTTGCATTTTTTCCTTATGATCTTCAACTTTTAAGGCAAATTTTTTCCATGATTCTATATTATTAATTCTAGAGTTTTCTTCGTTTACCATTGCTAATTCTAATTCTTTAGAGACAACATTTTTTTTTTAGAGAAATATATAACGAATGATCCGCCACTGATTGGGCTTTTTTTAATTTCAAATGGATATAAATTAAATTTATTAAGCAAATAAGTTATTGATTTTAAAGTAAAAAAACATAAGTGCTCATGATAGACAGAGTCATAATGTAATTCGTTAAAGATTATATTTGCATCATGTATTTCAAAAACACCAATACCATCCTCAAATAATATTTTTTCAACTCCAGATATAACACTATTGAGTTCACTAACATGAGGTATTACATTTCTTGCAATGATTAATTTTGCTTTCCCATACTTTTTTTCTATATTTTTCGAACATTCCTCGTCCCAGTAAGCGTTTATAGTGTAAATGTTTTTTTGGTTTGCTAAATCACAAATATTCTTAGCCGGATCAACTCCTATTACTTTTTTAAAACCATTATCCACAAATGGCTTTAAAAAAGTGCCATCATTTGAAGCAATTTCAATTATCAAATCATTATTTTTCTCTAATTGGATATTTTGAGCAATATTTGAAAAAAAAGTATTTGCATAATTCTTTGCTGTGGAAGATGTAGAACTTACCCATACATATTTGTCAAATAAGATTTCCTTGTTTATTGTTTCATTGAGTTGAAGTAATGACGATTTTTCAGAATAAGATAAAGTTAATGGATATTTATTTTCATCTTCATATTGTTTTTTTTTTTAAGGAATTAGCTAGAGGCTGCAAGCCTAAGTCTAAAACTTTAGTTAGATCTTTTGTGTCTGAAATTCTGCATTTTTCAATTGTATGATAATTTTTGTCTATTTTATCCATTCAAGCCTATTATTAATTTTATTCATCTTTATCAAATTTTCTAATCTTTTTAATCTATTTACTTTTTCATTTCTAAAGTCATCTTCTGAGAAATTAATATCTTTAAAAAAAGCTACTAATTCGTTGCCTCCCCTCTCTAAAGACCACTCAGGTTTAAAGTAATTTTTAAGAACTTTAAGAATCTTATCAAATGAAACTTTGTAAGTTCTTGGATCTGTATGTTGATTTAAAAATACTAACTCAGATCCAGGCACTACTCGTTGTGCAGCTTCTGCTAAATCTTTAACTGTATAATTGCCATTTTTAATACCAACATTAAAAGATTGACCATTAACTAATTCTTTTGGAGCCTCAATTCCAGCAATAAATGCATTGCATAAATCTTTAACATGAATAACTGGTCTCCATGGAGTACCATCACTCAAGATTTCAATTTTACCTGTAGTATAAGCACAGGCAACTAGACTGTTGTAAACTATATCACATCTCAATCTTGGACTTACTCCGAAAACTGTTGATGGTCTAAACATGACAACTGTAAAACTATCGTCACTTAAAGTTTTAATCTTTTTTTCAGCTTCCCATTTCGTTTTTGCATAAGCTGTAACAGGATTTTTTTCACTGTTATCTTCTTCAAGTTCTTTTCCTATATCAGAAATACCATACATACTTTGTGAGGATGCATAAATAAATCTTTTAACTTTTTTTATTTTACTAAGTTCTGCGATTTTAATTGTTGATTGATAATTAATTTCATCAGTTAATTTGGGATCAAACTCGCCTAAAGGATCATTTGCAAGTCCTGCTAAATGTATGACAATATCAATTCCATCTAAATCATCTTCACTAACATCTCTAATGTCTTTTTTTATATGTTTTATAAGCTTTTTATTCTTATTTATTAAAATACAATCATCAAAATAATCTACATCATAACCTACAACTTCATAATTTTTTTTATTTAATTCACTTGTTAAAACTGTACCAATGTAGCCATTATTTCCGGTTACTAAAATTTTCATAATATATAATTTTTAAGCTGAGTATTCAGTTTTTCCTATAATCTTGTCTACAATTGACAATAACCAAATCTGATGGACATTCTCTATTATATTATATGCCTTTGAATTCACCCACAAATTTATATCACCCATCTTTTTTAAAGGATTAGATTTAGAAAAACCAGTTAATGTAAAAAGTACTATTTTCTTTTTTTTACATATTTTTGCTGCTTCTAAAATATTTTTTGATTTTCCACTGCTACTTACTATAATTACAACATCCCCTCTATCTGCATAAAATTCTAATGCTTTTGAAAAAACTTTCTCATAACCAAAATCATTTGATAAACAAGTCAATAGGTCAGCTTCATTAAAATTAATACATCTCACTTTTGCATTTTTGGTTAAATCCACTGAAACATGACTTGATATTGCGGCACTGCCCCCATTTCCAAATATAATAACTTTATTTTTATTTTTATTTATTCTAATTAGTGTTTTGGCAATTTTATCTAATGAGCTGATATCACTTTTATTAAGTAAATTGCTTATTTCATCAAAAATATTTTTATAAAAGTTTTTCATTATTATTCTATATAATTAAGTTTTCTTTTAATCGATATTTTTTTAAATTTATTTAACATTTTTAAATTAGTTATGCTAAAGTATTGACGGTCAGTTTTATATGCAATTAATTTTTTTAATTCAATAGCCTTAATTAAATAATCATTTTCAAATGAATAGTTATTATTTTGTTTTTTAAAACTCTCTAAGAATTGTTTTTTTACAATAAAAAAACCAATATCTACTCCGTTTAATTTTTTATCTTTTCTAGACTTATCATAATTTTGCACAAAAGAATCATTTTTTACATATACATTATTCTGTTTTCCATATTCAGCAGTTCCATGATTGTTTTTAAATACTGTTGTACTAATAAAGGCTTTTTTTTTTTTAAATTTTTTATACATCTTGTTAATATTAGGGATCCAAAAATTATCTCCATATAATAATAGAAATTCATCTTCTAGAAGTTTATAAGCATTTAGAACTCTTCTACCGGTATCGGATTTAATACTGCTAAAACTAAATTTAATAGGAATATTTTTTACACCAGAGTAAAATTCAGTAATTTTTTTTGACTTATATCCAGTTAAAATTAATATCTCCTTTATTCCTTTTTTTTTTAAATAATAAATTAAATAACTAAGAAAAGGAACATTATTAATTGGTGCCATTGGTTTAGGTAAATTTTTGGTTAGCGGTAATAATCTTTTACCTTTGCCTCCAGCTAATATTACAGCTTGCTTTATCATTTTTAAGAAATTCTAAATATTTAATTTATTTTTCAGAGATTTTGGCCATTTTTTTGTAAAAAATAAAGATTTATCATCAACAAATAAATCAAAGCTTGGTTTTCCAAAATAAATTTTATGATATTTAACACCCCATTTATTAAGTTGTTTTAAGGTTAAAGGTTTAATTTTTTTTTTAATTTTATTTAAATTACCATTATATCTACCCATACCTCTAGCAGTATATAAAATCACACTATATCCATTATTATAGACTTGATTAATTAAATTGATATTTTTTAAATTGGGTTTAGATTTTAAATACTCATTTTTTGAATTAGTACGACATATAACATTGTCGATATCAAAACAAATTTTTCTTAATTTCATATATAGATGTTTAACATTTTTATTTTGTTGGTAAATTGATTTTAATTTAAATTTATGTTTGTTAAATTATCAACTAAATATTACAATTAATAAACAAAATAAGAAATATAAAAAATTCAACCAAATATTGAAATTAATTTCAAATAGATTATTAACAGTTAACTAATATTGATATTTCTATGATTAAAAAATTTTATGAAGAAACAGGAATGTATATTGATTGGCAACAATTAAACCGACTTCCTAAAATCGATACTTTAATAGATATAGGTGTAGGCATAAATGGAACTGAAGATTTGTATAATCATTTTAACAAAGCGAAACTAATACTTATTGATCCAATAGATGAAGCAAAAAAATACGCACAAAAACTTTCTCAAAAAAGAAAAGTAGATTTTTTTCAAACTGCTCTAGGAAAAGAAGATGATATTGAAAGAGAAATGAAACTTCAAAAAGAAAAAGAGTATAGTTCTTTTTTAGAAATTTCTGAAATCAATATGAAAGATGAATATGTAGAAAAAAGAAAATTGAAAATAAAAAAATTAGATACAATTATAAAGGACAAAGAAACACTTGGTAAAATTGGTATTAAAATAGATACTGAGGGATATGAACTTGATGTCATTCTAGGATCTACTGAAACATTGAAATTTTCACAATTTGTTATTGCCGAAGTAAGACATAATCATGAGTCATTAAAAGGCGTATATAAACTTCAAGAATTTATAAACTTAATGGATAAAAATAATTTTACTCTATCAATAATTTTTACAGCAAAACCTTTTATTGCTGATTTATGTTTTCAACCAAAAAATGCTTAAAATAAACATCTTAAATTTTAATATATTTAATTAAAAATTATGAGTGTTATAATTTTACCATGAATTTTTTTTATGGAATAAGTAATGACTTATTTAAGTCAGAGTTACAAATACCTTTATTTAAAAATAGAAATCTTAAAAAAAATAAATTAAAATTATTTAAAGCCTATCCAAATAATGGGAAATGGACTCTTGAAGAGTTGTCGAATAAGAAAAAAAATGATTATTTTTATATTTTAAAAAATAAAGATATCAAGAATAATGATATTTTTTTTTTGGATAATGATTCTATTTATGACCAATTTGATCAAAAAAAATTAAAAGACTACAATAACTTTACCAATACCAATCCACCTTACAGAGCAAACTTTCAATTATATATTGAAAATGGAGGTTTTTCCTCATTTCAATCTGAGTATCCATATAAAATGATCACGAATAAAGGTAGTATCATTTCTTCTATTAGTTCATTAGCTAATTCTGAAGCTGACGAAAATTACATTTTAATTAAGAATATTTTTGAATACCCAATTGAAGACAACTTTACAGCATATCTGGTAAATTATGATAATAAAAATATTGTAAAACAATTCACAATAAAAACAAATTATACAAATTGCATTAAAATAGAAAAAGAATTTATTAAACCAGAAATATTTTTAATAACGGATAGATATCTTGGAATTCCAATGTATGCTTCGATTAAAAATAATTTTCTATCATTTGAACATACCCACCCACCTCATACATATATTTCAAGCGCAAACAGATTTAAAATAGTTTCAAATTTAAAAAAAGAACTTTATGAAATCATTAGTTAAAAATTTAGCTAATTCCAAATATGGAATAATTTTAAGAAACTACCTTAATTTATATCCAGTAAACTTTGCTAATCAAAAAAATGCTAAATATCCTTTGACAATTAGTGACGCCTTTATTTGGAGAACAGATAATGGATATAAAACTAAATTTAAATATTCTGATATTTTAAATTTATTTTATAAAATAGATAATTCTTGGGTTGAATTTCATTTTTACTCAAAAAAAAACGAATTAATAAAAATAAAAAGAATAGAAAATTTAAAGTTGTCAAACGAAATAGAAATTAATTCAAAATATTTAGATGGTTTAGAAGATTATGGAGTTTTTTATATTTTTCACTTTACAGAAAATAAAGATAATTTTAATAGTAAAGATATTATTAGCAATAGATGTTATGTGGGTTATGCTCAAAAGAATAATTTGTATTCATTTGTTCATGGTAATAGTTATGTAAAGTTCACTAATATTAATGATGGTGAACATATTTTAGGCAATATAATCAAATCATCCCTGTTTAAAAAATATACATACACAATTCAAAAAAATTTTGATGAGTTTGATAAAAATGAATTAATATTTACAAACCCTTCTTCAAAAATTGTTAAATTTACAATCCAAAATAAGAGTTTTAAGGTAGAACCATATTGTACAATATTGATAGAATTAAATTATTCTATTATTTCAATAAAATCGAATTGCACTTTTTTTAGACCAACAATTTTTAGTTATAAAAATGGATATATGGATGTTCATCATTCATAAATAATTCTCTAAGATTTATTAAAAAATATTAAAAATTTAAAATAACATCTAACGATTAAGAAAATTTTATTTTAAGAATAATTATTTTTAATTTTTAAAGTAATATTATTAAATTTTATAAAACTTTTATCTAAATAGTATTAATTTGACTCTTTTTATTACTTTAAAATTCATATATTATTTTTTTAAATAAATAATATTTTGAAAACCTACAAATAATATGTTAATGCACTGCCTACAAATTCGATTATGCCAACAAGATATAATATTTTTATAAATTCAATTTTGGATTAAATTCTTGAAAACTATCATCGTCATCCCTGCTCGTTTTAAATCTAGTAGATTTCCTGGCAAACCTTTAGTGAAAATATTAGGAAAACCAATGATTCAATGGGTTGCTGAATTAAGTGCTAGAGCTGTTGGCCAGAAAAATGTCTATG
>MDTB01010635.1_pt1 | contig 30375 bp, 33 predicted proteins | sample 811161 | NCBI WGS metagenome assembly MDTB01 (sample SAMN05326650, study PRJNA326480) | marine metagenome | isolation source: seawater | place: Mediterranean Sea | collected 2009 | reverse complement strand
ATTTAGTCGTTACTGCGTTTGAAAGAATCGCCCTAGGATAAACAAAATAAAATCCAATTTTAAGAGCATTCCCTTCGTGGAATGCTTTTTTTTTATCTTAATACCATGAAAAATAGGTGCCAATGGTGTGAGGGCGATCCCCAATACGTTAATTACCACGACAAAGAATGGGGCGTTCCTGTTCGTGATGAACAAAAACAATTTGAATTTCTTACCTTAGAAATCTTTCAGGCTGGACTCAGTTGGATTACTGTTTTGCGGAAACGCGAAAACTTTAGAAAAGCTTTTGATCAATTTGACTTTCACAAAGTGGCAAAATACAAAGAAGATAAAATTAAAGCCTTAATGAAAGATGCAGGGCTGATTCGAAACCAACTCAAGATAAAAGCTGCGCTCAACAATGCCAAGTGTTTTACCGACTTTCAAAAAAAAGGAGGCTCTTTTACGGACTACCTCTGGGGTTTTGTCAATTACCGGCCCATTCAAAACAACTATGAAAAACAGGAAGATATTCCATCTAAAAGTTCCTTATCCCAAGTGATCAGCAAAAACTTAAAAAAACGGGGATTTAAGTTTGTGGGGCCAACGATCATTTATGCCCATCTTCAGGCAACGGGAATCGTTAATGATCACCTAACCAATTGCTTCCGTCATCAAGAACTAAAAGGGTAGATCGTCTTCTGGACCATCGGTGTTGTCATCAGCTGCCTCAAAGGCAGGTGGTGGAGGCATTGGAGGCATCTCTGTGGCTGCGGTCTCCGCCACGGCTTCAATACGCCAACCCTGAACAGCATTGAAGTATTTGGTCTCTCCCTGTGGGTTCACCCATTCGCGGCCTCTTAGATTGATTCCAATTTTTACTGTTTGACCGATTTGGAAAGCATTGAGTAGATCACAATTGTCCTGAACGAACTCTACCAAAATATGTTGGGGATAGCGCTCTTCAGTGGTGACCACCACCTCTCTTTTCCTAAAGCCATTATTACCATAGGTTCTGGTTTCGTCCAACCATTTGATTTTTCCTGCTACTTCCATAATGCTTATTTATTAATACAAATTTAAACGAATTTAGCGGTAAATCCCGCCTATGCCTCTATTGAATTTGGCTCCAATATAAATTGATATAAATTGTAGGATAATAATTAATAGAATTGTCTAAAATTTACAATTTAACGAACAGCATTTTCACGACTGTGGTCTCCCCATCGGCGGCCCCTATTTTGAGCTTTAAAAGCGTGGGTAGAATTAATCTCAACTACTTTACTATCAAGCTTTTAAATGGCTTTTTATTGAATTGGAATTTGAGATCAAAACTATTTGTAAATATCGCAAAACCGAAATTAGTGATTTGTTCGAAAAGTAATTTGATTCGTAATGTAAAAAGTAACTTCTCGACAAACAACATAAAAAACATTACAATTTGTAAGAAAGTTCTTACTCCTATGTATCTATTAAAAACTTAAAGCTTTCAAAAATTAATTAGATTTTAGTTTTACCCCAAGTCATTACTAAAACCCCATCAAATTATGAACTTTACCTACGCAAGTAATCTACGGACTTTTCTATCTAAAAGAATCCTTTCCATTTTTACGATCCTATTTCAGCGAAATTCCATTGCTAAGAAAAAAACAGGAAAACCTAGAAAACTCTTTGCCTTACGTGAAATGATCGTCCATCATATGGATGGACTTCAAATACAATACTTTGGATTAGTTGAATATTCCCCCACCACAATAAATCAAAAGAAATCAATAAACGCTCAAAAGATTATAAATCCAATGAAAACAAATCGAAGAACAAAGTTACTCTATCAGATTACCCTGAGCATGATGCTTGTCTTTTTGGGACAGAATCTTTTTGGGCAAGTTAAGATAGGAGATAATACTGAAAATATAAACCCCTACGCTATTTTGGAATTAGAAAGCGATCGACTGGGGGTTATTTGGCCGAGTATGTCAACCGAGCAGCGGGACGCGGCTTTTATCAATGATATTCCCATTGGACTGACCATTTATAACACCGATGAGCGCTGTATACAATATTGGGATCAGCAATGGCGATGCACCAGTACCGTTGCCGATAATAATTATGGCAGTGCGAACGCTTTAGGGATTGCCGCTGGTGGGGCTATCGTGGAGATAAAAAACAATAGCGGTACGCTGGAATATACCTTACTTACCCCCTATTTTGGTGGATTAACGGCACTTAACAATACCGATGACAGCATAAAGAAATGGGACGGCTCCACATGGGTAAATGGTTTATATTCTAGTGGATCAGTTGGTTTTTCTACTATTATTGGAGAAACTAAAACGATTTTATATAATTTTAGTGGTAACAGTAGTCTACAAACAATAACCAAAGGGGATGGCTCTGAATGGGCTTTTATGAATGGGGCAACCATAACTAATGCTCAGACATTATACCCTGATTTTTATAATTTAATTCAAAGTGTGGCTTCCTCTTATATAAGTGGTAGCAATGTTACTTTGATTGATTCCAGAGGGCTTTTTGCAAGATCTGCTAATGCTGGCAGAGGGACTACCTATGACCCAAATACCACTAATATTTGGGAATTCTCGGCGGATAAAACTGCTGTAAACGGATTGTCTTCCTCTTCAAACTCAGCAGGGTACCATTCTCATAGTGGAACAACAAATACTACTGGAAATCACGCTCATTCTTATGTAGATGAAAGTGCCAATGGTACCGAACCTGCCGGTAGTGGGTCTGGAAAAACAGTAGGAAATTCAGACGAACAACACGAAAGTAAAGCAACAGGAAATGGTGGCAATCACTACCACTCATTAAACATTAATAATGCTGGAAGTCACTCTCACTCAATCTCAATCAGTGGAGATTCTGAGACAAAACCTCATAATTTTGGCGTTGGGCATAGGATTATAAGAATTAAATAGAGCGAAATGAAAATAACTTTATTAAGGTCCCTAACCCTAGTGAGTCTATTTCTCACGACCTACATAAAAATAACTAACAGCTTATCGCCCTACTAGCCCTATTCTGGTTATTGGATTAAACTGGGAAGCCTTTCCCCGAGAGACACTAGTGTGCCTCGGGAGTAGAACGAGTGGGATGATACGTTCTGGGAAGGGTCTCCCTTTTTTGATTTTTGATCGCAGCCTCGCCAATCAAAAAAAACCTGATAAATATATTTTTAAAAACATCTCAAACAGTTCAGCTGTTTCTACTTCCACTTGCCCCCGCTTCCTAAGGTAAGATGCAATCAGGCGAATGGGTATAGGAAAGCACCTGAGGAAGTGAAAATAGGAAGGCTATTGTTTAATTTGCCCTATCTTAGCTTAAATAAAATACTTTATGGCAGGTGTTGAGTTTTATCAAAAATAACTTGAGAAACATTTGGCTGCTGGCTGCCTTCTTCATTGTAAGCTTGATTGTTTGGAACACTAATCTTTTGTTTAGCACCCTAAAGCAGGAAGAGCGCAAAAAAATGGAGTTATGGGCGCTGGCACAGGAGGAGCTGATCCAAAACAGCGTAGTCAATAACCTCACTTTTGAGGTGTTGCAGCAAACGTGGATCAATCCCATGATTCAAGTGGATCAAAACGGTAAAATTATCGGCCATAAGAATGTGGATTGGGATGCAACCCAAATGGACTCGCTAGAGCTTTACAATCGCCTAAAGCAGATCAAAAGGGAGAACCAACCCATCTTGATTCAATACCAAGACAGCCTGTCGAATATCAATCAAAAGCTGTATTACGGGGATTCGATCTTATTGAAGAAATTGCAATACTATCCGCTGGCACTGCTTTTAATCATTTTTCTTTTTGGGGCAGTACTCTATTTTGTTTACAAAACCAGTAGGATATCGGCGCAAAACCGCCTTTGGACGGCTATGGCGAAAGAAACTGCGCACCAAATTGGCACCCCGCTGACCTCGATGATAGGATGGATAACGCTGATGAAGGAAAAGGAAGAGGCCAGCGAGCCCCTGAGTGAAATCGAAAAGGACTTGGCGCGACTGCAAGTCATCACCGATCGTTTTTCAAAAATGGGATTCCTCCCCGAATTGCAAGTGGCTGATATCGTCGCCGAAACAAAAAATACGGTTGAATACCTTGGAAAACGCAGTTCTACCTTAGTAAAATTCCAAACACAATTCCCCGAGGATGGGGTATTACTGCCACTTAACCGCCAGCTTTTTAGTTGGACCCTAGAAAATCTTATCAAAAATGGTATTGATGCCATGAAGGGAAAAGGCACCATTGGGGTAAGGATAGAAAATCAAGTCAATTCGGTGGCGATCACCGTTAGCGATACTGGTGCAGGGATAAAAAAAGATCTGTATAAAAAAATATTTTCTCCGGGCTTTACTTCCAAAAAAAGAGGCTGGGGACTCGGGCTGTCTTTGGCAAAAAGGATCATTACTGACTACCACAAAGGAAAGATAAGTGTTAAAAATTCGGTGCTGGGTCAAGGCACTACTTTTGAAATCATACTCAAAAAAGATACTTAAAGCTGTTCCCTAATTTTATCGGCAGTTTGCTGAAATGTCTCCGGACTGAGCGTAACTTTTTTCTGGAAAGTGGCATCTTCCATCGCCTGTAGTGGGATCAAATGCACATGGGCATGGGGAACTTCGAGACCAATAACGGTCATTCCGACCCGATTACAGGGAATTGCTTTTTCTATGGCAAGGGCGACCGAACGAGAAAAATGCATCAATTGGTTGTAGTCCTCTACTGACAAATCAAAGATTTTGTCAACCTCTTTTTTGGGTACACAGAGGGTGTGGCCGACAGCATTTGGGTTGATGTCTAAAAAAGCATAGTGCTTATCGTCTTCGTGAACCTTGTAGGAAGGAATCTCCCCTGCGATAATTTTTGAAAAAATTCCAGCCATATCAGTCTCTGGAAATGGAAACAATTTCCAATTGGATGGTGCCGTTAGGGACGGCAATTTCGGCGATTTCGCCTTCTTTTTTTCCCAGTAGACCCTTGCCTATAGGGGAATCAACAGAAATTTTTCCAGTTTTGAGATCGGCTTCACTTTGGGCAACTAATTTGTATTTCATCAGAGCGCCATTGTTTTTGTTTTTGACCTCCACGGTGGAGTGAACCAATATTTTGGAGGTGTCCAACTGGGATTCATCAATTAGGCGGGCATTGGAAAGGGTTTCTTCCATTTTAGAAATCTGCAGTTCTAGCAGTCCCTGTGCCTCCTTGGCAGCATCGTATTCGGCATTTTCACTGAGGTCTCCTTTGTCTCTTGCCTCAGCAATGGCTTGAGACGCTTTAGGGCGCTCAACGTCCTTGAGCTGGTTGAGCTCGGCTCTCAATTTTTTTAACCCTTCTTCAGTATAATAAGATACTTTACTCACTTTTTTTACGTTTCTTTAAATAGAAAAATCCCTAGAAAGGCAAGGGATTTAACTCAAATATAAGCAATTGAGGGTTTTTGTTAAAATTTTGGTCAGGAAAATCTTTTTAGTGCTACTGTTAACGGTATTTTCATGTAGTAAGAACGAAATTGTACGCAACCCAAATTTTTCGACAGTAAAATTCAATATTGCGGTTAATTTAAATCTTCCCAGTAACGATAATCTAAGGTTTACGGGTGGCAGCACTCGCTTGGCGCAAGGAGGTATCAATGGGATTTTGTTGTTTAATCTCAACGGGACTTATTTTGCTTGGGAGGCAAGCTGCCCAAATCACCCGATCAGAAGCTGCTCAAGGCTCGATATCAAAGGGGTTTTGGCGGAATGTGGCTGCGAAGGTTATCAATACAGTCTGGCGATAGGGCAATTGCTCAATCCAGAAGAAAGTACGAAGAACCCCTACCCTATGCTGCCTTACAGGGTAAATCAATCTGGTAATACGCTGTATATCAGTAATTAAAAATTTATCTAGCCCCATTAAAACGATGAAAAACCTACTGTTTTTTGTACTGCTACTGTGCCACTTAGGAGCTTTCGGCCAATGGCTCGATTTAGATTACAATTCCGCAATAAAAAGGGAAAGCCAGTTTAATATTTCACTTTTTAAATACTTTCAAGCGGGCATGACCACGCTAGGGCATTTAGATGCCAGCTCAGAGATCCTCAAAATTAATTTTAAAACCTCCAGCAGTGTATCGATCGGACTGGCTGTCGCTGGCACCCAAACTTTTATCATCGGAAACAAATCCGATAAAAGAAATAACTTTTCTCACTTACTCAACCCCACAGGGGGGATTGTCAATGGCAGTTTATTTATGAATTTCCGGTTAAAGAAAAAAGAAAAATACACTCTTAAACTCAACGCCAGAGGAGGGCTGAAATTGATAGAGGGCTCCCCCCTCCAAGGCTTAAAAAGCCGATTCAAAAGTACTTTTGGGCAGTTTGGACTCACCTATGAGCGGTTATTGTTTGAAGATGCCCCTGAAAATCAACGCATAGACTTTTGGAGCTACCCCCACCTGCTATATTGTCAAGTAGGGGAAGCTGATTTGTCTTCGTTTTTTGGTAACGAACTCAAGCCACAAAACTACGGTTATGGCTGGCAAACAGGCGTGGAATTCAATCGCCAATTGCGGATCACTTGCCTGCTCAACCAGTTTTTAAATACCCCAAAATTCTCTACTCTTGGGATGGCAGTTTTGCGGTTAAATGTCTCTTATCAATTCTAAAACCTAAAGTTTACCCCTAGTAAAAAGTTAGTCCCTGCCTGAGGAAAATAGCCTGCTCCTTCGATGGTGGTGATTACGCCTGGCACAGAGTAATCATCGTCATAGGTATAAAAATATCCATTAGACACATATTGGACATCAAAAAGGTTATTGACCAAAAGGGAGAGATTAATTTCCTTAAACAAGCTGTTGGGCTGAATCCTGTAACTGATATTAAGGTCTGAGGTGGTATAGGCATCCAACTTAGAGCTATCGGCGTCAATGTTCCCCATATATTGCTCCCCGACATGTTTGGTCAAAAGTGCCAACCTCCAATCGGTGGAGGGCTGGTAGGCGATAATGTTTCCAGCAACCACAGCGGGAGAAAATGACAGTTGGGTATTGCCCAAATCGGTCAATTGTCCGTCTCGCTCAAAATAGTAATCAAGGTTTCGGTTGCTACTCAAGGTGAGGTTGGGCTGCCAGGTCCAACGGCTACTAAGTATAAAATTTCCTTCGAGTTCAATTCCCAATCTGCTGCTCTTACCTACATTTTCTCGGATGGGTGCACCGACATCGTTAATGGCACCCGTCAACACCAACTGATTGGTATAATCCATATAATATAGATTGGCAAGGAAAGTGGACTTTTCGCCAGTAAAACGCCATCCCAATTCGAAATCATTCAGCTCTTCGGGTTTGGGATTGCCTTGCTCAAAGTCGTCGCGGATCGGTTCTCTATGAGCTCTGGCAAAAGAAAGATATAATTTATTGTTAGGATTGAAGGTATAGACCATCCCTGCTTTTGGATTAAAGAAGTTATAATCTTGGTCGATGTTAATGGGAGCAGGTCCCTTGACAGTTCCCTTAGCCGTGTAGCTAATACTTCGGTATTGTAGGTCCAAATAACCAGAAAAACGATCGTCAAACTGATGATTGACTTTGGCGTATAGGCTTACTTCCGTTTTCTTTCCTTGATTTTCATAAAACCGATCTCTTGGCAATCCGCCAGCGGCATTTTCGGCAAAGATCAGTTCCCCATAGTGGTCGCCGATATAGCTGCTAAACATCCCTCCAAAATTTAAGGCGGTACTGCCCTTTTGGCTATTGAGGGAAAAAGTGGCGACATAATAGTCGTTGTCTAGCCATTTTTTGATGATATTTTCGGTGGTATCGATTGTGGTATCGCCAACAGTATAGGGGACCAGTCCGAGGTAGCTAAAGTTGTTCTCGCTAGAAAAATTGATGTTTTGCTCGAACCACAAATCTTTATATTCCTCATATGCGCCACGACCATAGGTATAATTTAATCCTAGTGATAGGCTGGTATAGGCATTCAACTTTTGATTCCAATGGAATTGATAATGGTCTTGAAGGTATTCGTCAACTTGCCTGTCGTAAAAGCCTTCTAAGTTTCCGTTATCGTCATAAATCTCTCCCGCAGGGTTATAGGTTCTGTTGGAGTTTAAAGTGGTCGCGTCAATTCCCCACCAAGACTGATAGGTGATTTCGTGACCGCCAAAAATAATGGCTTTGATGAGGGTGTTTTCGTCTTGATAAGCAGCCTGAAGGAAATAAGAGTCCAAATCTGAGGTCGCCCTATCGATATAGCCATCAGAGGTTATTTTGGAGAGCCGCCCCGAAATTTCAAAGTGATCGTTCAACAAGCCAGTGGAAAACATCAAAGTGTGTTTGAGGGAATTAAAACTCCCAACAGAATTGGCAATTTCGGCAAGGGCATTTTCGGACACCTCGTCGGTTAGTAGATTGATGCTTGCTCCAAAAGCACCCGATCCATTGGTGGAAGTACCCACTCCCCTTTGCATTTGTAGGCTGGAAACAGAAGAAGTAAAGTCTGGTAAATCGACCCAGTAAACACCCTGAGTCTCGGAGTCGTTGTAGGGGATACCGTTGATGGTGACGTTGACGCGCGTGGCGTCGCTACCTCTGATTCTAATCCCAGTGTAGCCAATCCCTGCTCCGGCATCACTGGTGGTGACCACACCGGGAAGGTAATTCAACATGATGGGAAGGTCTTGCCCCAAATTCCTAGAAGCGAGTTCTTCCTTGTCAATGTTGGTGTAGGCAAAAGGCTGACTCTCATCTACCCTGAGTCCTGCAATTTTCACCTCCTCCAATGCAATGGTGGGAATCGTGTCTTGAACAGTTGTTGTTTGTGCGAGCGATTGATTAAAAAGGATAATCGCAAAAAATCCTAAGCAAATCGTTTTCATCTGAATAATTTTATTCAAATAAAAGGGGTGATTATTCTTAGTTTTAAATCGTTAAATAAATCCCTTGGCAGCATTACCTGCCCAGGTTCAATGGGTTTGATCTCAGCCCTACAATGTTGGGCACCCCTTTGAGATGGTACAAAGATAAGTCAAGGATTAAAAATTGGGAAGCTTGTCTAGGTTTTTTTTAATAATTGGTCGATTACACCAATGGCCTTTTCCAGCCTTTGTTCTTGATTGCCCTGCAATAAGACGTAGTTTTTTTGAAGTTTATCCAAGGTATTTTTAAAATAATCAAACATCATCTGCCGATCATTGGGGCGATCTCTGAGATCGTCTTTTTGCCAAGGGACATCAATACCAGTAAGAAAATAAAGGTCGTATTGGAATTGCTCGCTGTAAGCGATGATTTGCGGATCGCAATAACCGTCAAAGTGGGTCTCAGACCAAACCCGTGTGACGACCACATTGGTGTCACAAAATAAAATTTGATTGGCATTTGCTATGGCTTGGTTTTCTAACTGGAGTTGTCCCGATACAATAACGGCCAAATCAGCCTGGGTACAGACTTCCTTTTTTTGATTCCACTTTTTTTGAAGGTAATCTCTGGCAAATTCCTCAACACAAACGGTCTGGTAATGGGCTGCCAACTGCTTGGTCAAAGTAGTTTTTCCGGTGGATTCAGGCCCGTAGAGTACTACCCTAAAGAGACTGGAAGGGATTTGTTTAAGATCTTTTTCCATGTGATGTATCCAAATACGGCAATTAGGGTAAAGATAAGGTATTGCAAACTGGTTAGGGTGAGCCCTTTATAGAAATAAAGGGGGATGGAAATGATATCGCCGACAATCCAAAAGATCCAGTTTTCAATTTTTCGCCTCGCCATTAACCACATTCCGACAAAGAAAATAGCTGTGGTGAGGGTGTCAACATAAGCCGTCCAGTCATTCCAGCGGTTAAATAGTTGATAAACCCCAAAAACAAAGCCCAAACTAAGTAAAAATAAAACGACTGATATCTGGCGTTCCTTGACCGTGGTGGATGCAACCTGATTGACATAAACTTCCTCTTTTTTCTGTGACCAATAATACCACCCGTAGGCACTCATAACAAAATAATACGCATTGATGAGCAGGTCTCCTAACAATGCCCACTTGATGAGCAGGTAAACAAAAATAGCTGTGGAAATCATTCCAGTCGGATAAACCAACACACTGTTTTTTTTGGCGTAAATAACGCTGAGTAACCCAAAGAGTACCGCGATAATTTCCAAGGCAATGTCTATGGGAAGGTAGTCGCTGTACTGCCCAAAAAGGAAATCAAAAACTTGGGACATAATTGCTGCGGTCACCCTTTACTATTTTCATATTCAATATCACATAGGACTCGTCCTCAAAGGTATTTTTAATGACCTCCTGAAGGCTAGACATAAGTGCGTCATAATCCCCATAAATTTGAGTGCTTAATGGATTTTCGATTACCCGAAATCCCAAGGTTCTCAGTTTTTTTATAAAAGCTTTTATTGTCGATTCAAAATCGTCATTTAGCGGGGTTAGTGTGAGTTCAACAGATACTTTCATAATAGCGTTTTAAAGGTTATTCTGCACTGCTAAGGTACCGCAGTAAGATTTTCCAACAATAAATTTTAGAGAAAAATCTAAGGTTTTGTCCTGTATAAAAACCTTAGCAGTTCCATTCTCGGCTCCCCACTCAAAAGGGGCGATAAGCAATTGTTGTGAAAAAATAATTCCCGGTTGTTGAATGGCCTTGTACAGGGCCTCCTTGGCGGTCCACAGTAGCGTCAGTTTTCGAATAGCTGTATCGCCATTTCTGGTAAAATCCTCTTCAGGGTGCAAAAAACGATTAGCAATATTGATTATTTTTTCCTGATAGCACTCCAAATCAAATCCCAGGGGTTTTGTTCCATAGGCGATACCGGCAACAGTTTTGGAATGTGAAATAGATAGTTTTTTACCCGATTTCAAGACGGGTGCCCCCATAGCATTGTAGCGCAAGTTGGATGGGTCAATATCGGCGGCTAAAAAAAGTTTTCTAGTGGCTAGGAATCCCTTTTGGTGGTTAGATTTTTTACGTTTTTGCAGTCGGTTTTTATCTTCGGGAGTCAGCGTCAGGTTTTGGGAAATTTCCTCCATTGATTCCTCAATATGCCATATTAAAATTTGGAGGTCATCACTCAAAACAATGCGATTATTTAAAGGCATTTGATATTGAAATTAAAGTGCGTACTTTTGCTTAAAAATTATGAACAAAGATAATACTATGGGAACGAAAACAGCATCTACATATTTACCCTATAAGGTCAAAGATATGGCTTTGGCGGAATATGGGAGAAGAGAGATTCAGTTGGCTGAAGCAGAAATGCCAGGGTTAATGGCATTGCGAGAGGAGTATGGTGAGAGCCAACCCCTGAGGGGCGCGCGCATTGCGGGATGTCTACACATGACCATACAAACAGCCGTGCTGATTGAGACCTTGACTGCGCTTGGCGCCGAAGTGACTTGGAGTTCTTGTAATATCTTTTCAACCCAAGACCATGCCGCTGCTGCCATTGCTGCAGCAGGGATTCCTGTTTATGCTTGGAAGGGAATGAACGAAGAAGAGTTTGACTGGTGTATCGAACAAACTGTATTTTTTGGTGAGGAACGCCAACCGCTTAATATGATTTTAGATGATGGTGGAGATTTGACCAATCTGGTTTTAGATCATTACCCTGAATTGGTAGAGGGGATCAAAGGGCTATCGGAAGAAACAACAACAGGTGTTCATCGTTTGTACGAAAGAATGAAAAACGGCACCCTGCCGATGCCTGCCATTAATGTAAACGACTCGGTGACAAAGTCCAAGTTTGACAATAAGTATGGCTGTAAGGAAAGTGCTGTGGATGCCATTAGAAGAGCGACTGACGTGATGCTTGCCGGAAAGCGCGTTGTGGTTGCTGGTTATGGAGATGTGGGCAAGGGAACAGCCGCTTCTTTTAGAGGTGCTGGAGCGATTGTCACCGTAACAGAAATTGATCCAATCTGCGCTTTACAAGCTGCCATGGATGGGTTTGAGGTAAAGAAATTGTCAACGGTTATCGGAAATGCCGATATCGTAGTTACAGCTACTGGCAACAAAGACATCCTTAAAAAAGAATATTTCCTAGCCCTTAAGGACAAAGCAATTGTATGTAATATCGGGCACTTTGATAATGAAATCGATATGGCATGGCTCAATGATAGCTACGGACATACCAAAGTTGAAATCAAGCCACAGGTTGATCTCTATACTTTAGAGGAAGGGAAAGAACTAATTGTGCTTGCCGAAGGAAGATTGGTTAATCTGGGTTGTGCAACGGGTCACCCGAGTTTTGTGATGAGTAATTCTTTTACAAATCAAACCCTAGCTCAAATCGAATTGTGGAAGCACTCTGAAAACTACGAAAACAAGGTTTATATGCTTCCAAAACACTTGGATGAAAAAGTAGCCTCACTCCATTTAGAACATTTAGGTGTTGAATTGGATAACCTGTCTGAAGATCAGGCGGAATATATCGGCGTAACGGTTAAAGGGCCATATAAACCAGATTATTACAGGTACTAGTTTTTAATCAGATATTTAATTGGAAGCCAGTTTTTACTGGCTTTTTTTATATATTAACCCGAATTTATTCTAACACACAACTATGTATATAAAAAACAAACTATTTCTTTCTGCTGTTTTATTTGTTTTCACTTTGGTTGCCTTTGCACAGGAGATGGAAGGGCTAGATTTAAGCAAACTGTCTAAGCTAAACGATTATATCGAAAAAGAGGTAAAAGCCGAAAAGCTCGCCGGAGCAGAATTTCTTGTCGCCAGAAATAATAAAATCGTAATGCACAGTGTTCGCGGATTTGCCAATCTGTCAACAAAAAAGAAGCTCGATAAAAACAGTATTTACTTTATACAATCGATGACCAAGCCGATCATAAGCGTAGCAATTATGCAACTATATGAGAGGGGTTTGCTTGATTTTGATGACCATGTTTCGAAATATATTCCAGAAGCTGCTGAACTGAAGGTGGCTTTGGATTGGACAAAAGGGGTTGATAGCCCTACCGAAAAAATAAAGAACCCAATAACCGTTGGTCAATTGCTCAGTCACTTTTCAGGACTTTCTCATGGACTTTGGAATAATAAATTAGACCGTGATATCGGCAAGTTGATCTATGGGATAAATTATCCTTTTTTCACTGACTACTCTTTTCATAAAACCGTTGAAAGTAGGGCTAAGGCATTGCTCAATGCGCCATTAATGTATCAACCAGGCACAAAATGGTACTATAGTGCTGGTGGTGACTTACTTGCAGTTATTATTGAAAAAGTGACCAAACAAACCGTTTCAGCTTATTTGAAAGAAAATATTTTTGATCCCCTCGAGATGGATGATACCGACTACAATGTGGATAAAGAAGCGTTGGATCGGATTATGCCACTTCACTATAAAAACAACAAAGGAGCATTTATCCTCAGTAAAAATCAGCCACCTCGAATGGGAAATACCCTTTATGGGGGTACGCATGGGCTTTATTCAACGGCAATGGATTATCTGAAGTTCTGTCAGATGATACTCAATGGCGGTAAGTGGAATGGGCAACGTATTTTGAAAAAGAAAACGGTAGATCTGATGAAGGTCAATCAAGTAGCGTCTACCTATTCGAGAAAAAATCAAGGTTTCGGTTATGGATTTGCTATAGAGTATGATCAGTCAAGTGAACAGAAGGGAAAAGCGCAGACACTGTATTGGGGAGGCTACTTTAATACGCGGTTTTTTATTGATCTGAAGCAAAATATTGTCGCCCTATGGATGACGCAGAAGCTTCCTAACTATTCCTATGAGGGCTATCACCAGGTGCTCAAAAAAAATGTCTATGATGCAATCATAGACATTGAATAATTGGAAATGTAATTCTTAAAAGGAAGATTTTCTAGGCCTCAAAGGGAACTATAGAGACGTAAGATTTATTGTCTTTCTTTTTAGTGAATTTTACTAAGCCATCCACTTTGGCGTGGAGGGTGTGGTCTTTTCCAAGATATACATTTTCTCCTGGGTTGTGAGCGGTTCCACGTTGACGGACGATGATGTTACCCGCCCTGGCAGCTTGGCCACCAAAAATCTTTACGCCTAGGCGTTTCGATTCTGATTCTCTTCCGTTTTTGGAGCTACCTACTCCTTTTTTGTGTGCCATTTTATTATTGTTTTATTGTAATGCTTATTTGCTTAGCGCTTCGATCAATTCAGCCTTTTTTAAACTGGTGTAACCAGAAATGCCTTTTTCCTTAGCCACTGCTTTTAATTCGGCAACGGTCATTTTAGCATAGTCAACTGCTGTTTCCTTTTTTGGAGCAGCTTTTTTGGCGGCTGGTTTAGCTGCTGCTTTTTCTGCAGCAGGTTTAGCCGGAGCTGCTTTTTTAGCAGGTGCTTTTTCCGCGGCTGGTTTTGCAGCGGGCTTAGCTCCAGAAGCGACAATCTTTTCGACCATCAATTCGGTTAGGGCTTGGCGGTGACCGTTTTTGACGCGGTATCCTTTTCTACGTTTTTTCTTAAATACGATTACTTTGTCCCCTTTCAGGTGACCCACGACTTTTGCTTCTACCGCAGCGCCGCTTATAGCTGGGGCGCCTACAGTCACTTTTTTTCCATCGTCAAGCAAATAGACTTTATCAAAGGAAACCTTGCTTCCTTCTTTGTCTTGCAAACGATGTACGAAAAGCTTTTGGTCTTTTGCAACTTTAAATTGCTGCCCTGCTATCTCTACAATTGCGTACATAGTGTATAATTTTGGATTGCAAATATAATTATTTTGATTTCAAAAACAAGTTTCAAAAACTTAATTTAAGTGCAGCAATAATGGGAAATTCACCCCTTATGGTAGGGCATTGAATTGATTCAAATACCAGTAAACGGTTTGGTCTATGCCTACTTCAAAAGATGTTTTGGGTTCCCATCCCAATTCGTTTTTGATTTTACTTGCGTCAATCGCATAGCGGTAGTCGTGACCCAATCGGTCGGTGACGTATGCTATTAGTTTTTGGGAATGCCCCGCTGCCCTGCCCAAATATTTGTCTGCAATGGCAATAAGCTGGTGAACGATGTCAAGGTTTTTGATCTCGTTATTACCGCCTATATTGTAGGTTTCTCCTTGTTTTCCCTTTTGGAAGATTAAATCTATTGCGTCCACATGGTCCTTGACAAATAGCCAGTCTCTCACATGCTGACCATCACCATATACAGGAAGGGATTTTTCCTGAATGATATTCTGAATGAATAGTGGAATTAATTTTTCGGGGTATTGGTCGGGGCCATAGTTGTTAGAGCAATTGGAGAGTACAACAGGAAGCCCGTAGGTGTGGTAATAAGCTCTTACAAAATGATCGGAGGCCGCTTTGGAGGCAGAATAAGGGGATCTGGGGTCATAGGCAGTGGTCTCAGTAAACATGCCTTGGTCTCCCAAGCTGCCATATACCTCATCGGTAGAAACATGATAGAATAATTTATTCTCAAAGGCGCCTTCCCATGCCCTTCGAGCAGTTTCCAATAAGGTCAAAGTCCCCATGACATTGGTTTGCGCAAAGTTTAATGGATTTTTGATGGATTGATCGACATGAGATTCGGCTGCTAAGTGAATAACCCCATCAAAATCGAATTGGGTAAAGAGTTTTTTGACGAATGCGGTGTCGGTGATGTTTCCATGTACAAACTGATAATTGGAGCATTGGTCAATGTCTTTGAGTTTGTCGGTATCTCCTGCATAGGTAAGCGCATCGAGATTGACGAATTGGGTCTCGGGATATTTTTTGACCATTAGGCGGACGAGATGTGACCCAATAAAACCAGCTCCGCCAGTAATTAAAATTGATTTTTTTGTCATTTGATTTTTTTCAAACAGTCCTCTAATGCGGATTCCCAAGATTGTGGGTTCAAGTTAAATTCCTTTTTTATTTTATCACAGCTTAAAACCGAATATTTAGGTCGTCTGGCCTTAGTAGGATAGGCCGAAGAATCAATGGGGTTTACCCTACAGTTGGTATGGGTTAATTGTTTGATCTTATCTGCAAAACCGTACCAGGTAGTTTGTCCGCTGTTGGTATAGTGATACACTTCGACTCCCTTGGTTGTCAAATTTTGATCCAAAGCATTGAGGGTCGAAGCTGCAAGGTCTAGCGCATAGGTCGGACTTCCTGTTTGATCGGCTACTACATTAATTTCCTCTTTGTTTTGCAATAGGGAGAAGATGGTTTTTACAAAGTTTTTACCATATGGACTGAACAACCATGAGGTACGAATGATCCACCCATCAATCCCAGAAGTTTGCATTACTGTTTCACCTTCTGCCTTGGTATTGCCATATACCCCAATGGGGCTTAGGGGATGTTCCTCACTGTAGGGCGTATCGGCTGTCCCATCAAAAACATAGTCGGTAGAATAATGAATGAGTTTGAATCCAAACGTTTTGGACAATTCACAGAGTGTGTCAATAGCCTGAAGATTGAGTTGCTGAGCCTTTTGAGGTTCATCTTCTGCTTTATCGACCGCAGTATAGGCAGCGCAATTGATTGCTATATTTATAGAAGTTGAATTAAAAAATTGCTCCAATTGGTCTTGGTTCAAAAGGTTAAACTCTGGTAAATCTTTGAAAAAGAATTTGAAATGGGGAAAATACGGTGCCCAATATTGAAAAGATTGTCCCAACTGACCATTGGCTCCAATAATAAGGATTTTAGTCATAAAGCGATTGATTGAGCTCGAAGTGCTGGGCATTGGCAAAAATAGGGTGTGATTTATCTTTTTCAGATAAAACGATTTTATTATCAGGTAATTGCCAATCAATATTCAATTGTGGGTCGTCAAAGGCGATACTTGCCTCGGTGGCTTTGTTGTAGTAGTTGTCCACTTTGTAGGAAACCACAGCTGTCTGACTTAGGCAAGCATACCCGTGGGCAAAACCACGAGGGACGAAAAGTTGTTTTTGGCTTTCACTGCTCAATTCCACGGTGATGTGTTTTCCAAAGCTAGGAGCGTCTTTTCTGATGTCAACGACAACATCTAAAATAATTCCACTAGCAACAGATATTAGTTTGGATTGAGCGGCAGGAGGCATTTGATAATGTAGTCCTCTGATGACCCCATAGGAGGATTTAGCTTGATTGTCTTGACAAAAGTTTATGTTGTGCCCAACAGCCTGCTCCAGCAAATCTCTGCGAAAGCTTTCCATAAACCAACCTCTGTCATCCTGATAGACGTTGGTTTGAATAAGCAATACTTCAGGGAATTCGGTAGGGGTAATCGTCATATAAGGGTTTATTTTTTGTATCGGTTCAATAGGTATTGCCCATACTCGGTTTTGTCTAATGCCGTTGCCATTTTGATTAGTTGCGCTCGTGTGATCCATCCTTTTTCAAAAGCGATTTCCTCCAGGCAAGCGACTTTGAGTCCTTGTCTTTTTTCGACGGTGTGTATGAATTGTCCTGCTTCGATAAGTGACTCATGGGTACCCGTATCGAGCCATGCAAAACCCTTACCCAAAATTTTTACCTGTAGTTGTCCCTCCCCTAAAAAAGCCTGATTAACGGTGGTGATTTCTAACTCGCCACGTGGGCTTGGCTTAATCTTTTTAGCGATTTCGATCACTCGGTTAGGATAAAAATACAAGCCAACTACAGCTTTATTACTTTTTGGATTTTGGGGTTTTTCTTCAATAGACAGGGCTTTCCCAGTAGCATCAAATTCAATAACGCCATAGCGTTGCGGGTCTTTGACGGTGTAACCGAAAACGGTTGCCATTTTAGTTTGATTTACAGCTTCCTGCATTAAGGTATTTAATCCCTCTCCATAAAAGATATTGTCCCCCAATACTAGACAAACGGAGTCTTTTCCAATAAATTCTTCCCCAATGATAAAGGCCTCTGCCAGTCCGTTGGGGGCTTTTTGTTCAGCATAATGGATATTGATCCCCAGTTGACTACCGTCTTCTAAAAGTCTTCGGTAGGCGGGTAGATCTGTGGGGGTGCTGATGAGCAGTATTTCCTTAATCCCAGCAGACATCAAAACCGAAAGAGGATAATAGACCATGGGTTTGTCATAAACCGGCAGGAGTTGTTTTGATATGGCTTTGGTTACAGGGTGTAACCGTGTTCCAGCGCCACCGGCAAGGAGTATACCTTTCATTTAAGTTTTTTATTTAATTCATTTTAAACTTAGCTAAAAAATACTTTAAAGTATTTTTTAATTCCATTAATTATATAAAATAAAGTATAATAGATTGACTTAAAAAAAGAAAAATTCTCAGCCTCTCTATAAATTTTCCACTGAAACAAAAGTGCCTTAATCTTGTTTCTCGAAATACTATTTTTTCTAATTCTATAGATTGCATGCGCAAAGTCTAAACCATATGCGAAATCTACTTTTTTTAAAATTTTTTAACCATAATCCGTAATCTTGTCTCAATTCAATTATGGGCATATATAACTTTCCTAATCGTTCAGAATCATATATTGCGGTCAAACAACTGATAGGACAAGTTTTAAGTAAGTCATGATAATTTACTTTATCAGGCACCTTAAAAACATCAATATTTTCTCCATTTTCTTTGATTCTTTTGTAAGATGAAAAAACGAATGAATAATCTTTTTTTGAAAGGACATCCACATTAGATTGTAAAAAATATTTTTCCCAAATATCGTCAGAATCTAAAAACGTTATAAATCTTCCAGAGGCTTTTTTAATACCATTATTTCTTGAAATAGCAGCACCTGAATTTTTTTTGTTCCTTATAATTTTTATCCTATGGTCATCTACTGCTTTACTATTTATGATATGCATTGACTCATCGGTAGATAAATCATCAATGATTATCAACTCAAAATCTCTGAATGTCTGATTTAACACAGAATTAATTGATTCGAGAATGAATTTTTCTGAATTGTAAACTGGCATTATTATTGAAAAATAATTTCTCATTTATACTTATTAATATTTAGCTTTTTTATAAAAAGAATTAAAAATAAATTTTAATGAATCTACTCTAAATTTACGTTTTAGTTTGCTAGGTAATTTTTTTGTTGACACATTTTCTATATCATAAACTTTAATAGATGGCTCATATTTTACATTGAGTTTTAATTCATGGATTTGCTCGGCAAAAAAGAGTTCTTCCCCAAATAAAAACTCTTGAAATTTAAAATTCATGGACTTTAAAAAAAATGATTTACTGAAGATCATAATCGATCCGTGACCTGCATATATTTTGTGAGTGAATTTTCTTTTTTTAAAACAACTTTTAAAACACCCATAAAATTGTTTAAAATAATGAATTATCGGATACTTAAAGGAGAATATTAATAGCTTCAATTTTAAAATAGTCGGTCTATAAATCATCGCTGGGTTGATATCTACATTTCTTTTTAGTGAAATTATACTTGGGGCAATCCACGCAATTTTTTCTGTATTTTCCATCCCAAAAAGTTTTTGAAAGAATAAAACATCCAGAGTGATATCAACATTTGAAATAACATGGTAGTTGAAATTTTTAATTTTCTTAATTCCAATTATTTCAATCATTTCATAAACTGTGCCTAAATAACCTTTATTATCCTCAAATACCATAAAATTTACATTGAAGCTTTTGGTTTTAAACTTATGATCTTTTTTTGGTTTAGAATTATCCCCAATGAAAACTGTTAATTTGATTGGAATACTTGAGCTTTTAAGCGCATTATCAATGGAATTCAAATAATTATTTAGCTCATCATATGAATTATAATTAACACAGTAAATAGCAATTGAATTATTCATTACAATTATTTAAATAGCTCTAAAATTTACTTCTTTATCCATTTTATTTTTTTAAAATCTGAGAAATATTATTTAAAGATTTTGGTAAAATTAAATAGTGTGAAAAATGATTGAGAAAATATTCAAATCTAATTTTATAATCTTGATCAATTTGAGGTATTTTAAGGTAAAGTGGAATAAAAGAAATTGTTTTAATATTAAAAATCGCTGGAATACTAAAGGAGGATGTTGAAATCCCAGAAATAATATTTGTTGGATTTATTTCGGCTACTATGCTTTCAACATCTTTTCTTGAATCCAGAATTGTAATTCTTTCAGAAACCAGTTTTTGTGCATATTTATTTAGATCATTTGGGTGAGGTTTTATAAATACATGATAGTCCTCTGGGATGGTTTTTAAAATACTTTTGTACAGGTCGAAAATTGATTTAGCATCAGAAATTTTGTCAAAAAAATCGAATATCAATAAAATGTTTCTCTCAGATATTTTTATGTTTTTATTTTTTTGTTGGTAAACCCTCCGTAACTCCCTTGATATTTTTTTATTAACTAAAAAATTAGCGTCTCTTTTATAAAATAATTTATTATCGAAGGGTTTAAAAATGGCGTGTATTATTTTATCTATAAAAACCCTTAATACTCTTCTAAAATAAATATTTAAATTGACGGAATGATTTGTTGTTTTTAAGGATATCCTCAAGTGATTTAACGGCGAAATATGGGATGCAGTCCCTTCATCGATTATACAAAATTTTATTTTTTTTTTATAGAAATGGTTTCCTAATAATCCATAATTAATACCCCCGGGAGTAATCATTAAAACCTTCTCTTTAAAGAATGGGTTTAAGAATAGGTTTTTAAAGATTTTAGTTTTTTTCCAATAAATAGTTTCAATAAAAGTGATTTCCGAAAAAAGATATTTATAATCTTCAATATAGTTTCTAGATAATCTATATTTTGATTTGTTTTGGAAATTACTTTGACTTATAATAAATAATTTACCTCTTTGGAGCTGATGGAGATTTATAATAGCAATTAAATTATTGAAATGCCATTTACTCACACAAAGTGCAACAAATTGATAAGAATTCAAATTATTGATTTTTTGATTTAAGTTGTGATATTCTTTTGAAATTTCTCCAAATAGCTTTGATGTGATCTACTATTAAATCAAAAGGTCTTTCGTCAATAAATGGTCTAAGGATTATTTCTTTAATTGCAAACTTATTAAAACGACCTAAAGATATTGAGGGAAATTGATCTACGAGAGCACTATTTAATCTGCTTTTTTTCAAGAACCTATCCATTTTGACTTTATCAAAAGTATTTTGATCTGAGCTCTCTGCAAAAACAAAAAGAGAAATTCCATAAAATCCGATCTTTTTCACTTTAAAATGATTTGAAAAAAGATAATACAGGCTGCTAATTGTAAAATAGTGAAAATGCGGGCTCCAATAACATTTTTTGTAGTTACCATAATAATGTAAATCCATTGAAGGAACTTCAAAAATCACATTAGATGAATCTTTGAGGTTTTTTTTTACATTAATTAAAAATTCATTTGGATTTGGAACGTGCTCTAAAACGTGAAAACAAACTGCACTGTCAAACTTTTTGTTTGGTGTAAAATTTTCAATTAAATCAATGTGCTGACTAAAACCGTAAAAGTTTTCTGAAAATTCAGCATAATATTTATCTGGCTCTAAGCCATCAATATTCTTTCCTTGTCTTCGCATTAAACTCACAAATGATCCTATTGAGCTTCCAATTTCAATTATTTTATCGAAAGAGTTTAATCCCATATCATTATAAAATTTTAACCGCTCCAAGGCTTTAGACTCCAAACTTTTAATTTTGATCTTACTTGGAGTTTTAGATTTATTTCTCGCAATTTTTGAAAATTCTCCACTTGAATAAATGTCTTTATAATTTGAAATAGGCTGAAACTGATGAAGACAGTTACTACATTGATAAATCTTAAGCTTTGTATCTCTTCCAATGACAAGCTTTGATTTTACTTTTCCTGAATCACAAATAATACAGACATTCCTTTTTTCTTTAAGCATATTAGAAATTTAATTAAAAAATCTATCGACGAGTTCCCTCACTACCCCCTCTCCTCCTTTTTTTGATAAAATCATAATTCCTGGTATTGATTTAATTTTCTCTGATGCATCAGATGGACATGCAGCTATTCCGACGTTACTTAATAGTTCAAAACAATTTAAGTCATCTCCAACATATATTATTTGATCTAATGAGATATCAAGCTTTTTACAAATTTGTTTAGCACTTTCAAGTTTACATTCATCTCTCATTCCTTGATGAATGAAATCTATTTTCATTTTCTTGGCTCTTTGAGTCACAATTTGAGTCTCTTCAGATGTAATTAGTGCTGTCTTAATGCCCTTCTCCCTCAACAACTGAAATGCCATTCCATCCTTTGTGTTAAATTTTTTTAACTCATCACCGTTTTCTGAATAATACATTCCAGAATCAGTTAAAACACCGTCCACATCAGAAATAAAAAGCTTAATATCTTTATAATTACTTTTCTTATTCATAATATATTCTTTCATTAAGCTCTCCATAATAAACCAATCGTTATCATCGTCAATTTCATAATAACTGTAATTACTCATTTGATACAAACCTATTTTTCCAGATAGTCTATTTTTATTTTTTAGAATCCTACCAACTGAATTAATATAAATTGCTCCATTCTCAACATAATTACCTTCAAAATCTTGTCTTCGTGGTCGATTGAGATAATCGTAATTAAGTGGTTTCCCGTCAGCTCCCCAATAAAATCTTTTTTGATTGACACAACTTAATATGGAGTCAAATTTATTTTTATCAAATAGACTGAAACAATTTTCGTAATCAGAACTCAAAGTTAGCGGAGACGTGGCTTGAGCTAAAATTATTATATCTGATTTGTCAAGTTTACGATATTGTAAGTATTCTAAAATAACACTTTCTGTAGAGGAATCATCTTTGGCATTCTCAGCTTTTCGATCATAAATTTGAACTTTATTGAAATCAAATTTTTCGACTACATTACTTATCTTCAGAGAATCCGTAGCCAAAACGATCTCATCGATAATTTTACAATTATTTAATTCTTTTAAGGTCCAATATATAAGAGGTTTTCCGCAAAACAGTTTAATATTTTTATCTTTTATACCTTTACTCCCTCCCCGAGCTGGAACAATTGCAATTCTTCTCATAATTAGCTTAAAACTTTATTAATTTCATCCAAATTATTCAACGTTATTTTATACAATTTTTCTTGTGCTGCTAATAATTTTTTATTGATTGACTTATAGTTTTCATAAGTTTCTAAAGCCTTATTTAATAATTTTAAATCAAAATCTTTTTTCATTACATCTACCCCCCAAATCTGGTTGATTAATATCGTCCAAAAAATATTGAAGTTTGTTATGGGTTACAATAGATAGAATTGAAGTATTGCAACCAAATGGTATCATTTGAGAATGTCCTCTCATGCCAATGACTAATCTGGCACTTGCATATTCTTTAATAATTTGTCTTAAGTTTTGAAATCTTACCAACTCATATTTTAGATTATACTTTTCAAAATATTTTAGAATTTTTTCATCGGACTTCATGTGTGAGAAATATTTGATTTTGGTTACATGAGATAGCTCTTTGGCAACTCTTGCAATTTCATTTAATGTTTCCTCCGACTCGATTCTCAAATTTATTCTATCAAAAGCACAGTTGATCGCAATAAAATTTTGCTTTGAATTATAATCCGTAAGGTTAGGATACAATTTAGAAATCAGTGTAGTCATACAGGGCTGAAAACATAGTTTAGCTGCATTTGAAGGCTCAAGATAGTCTTTAAGTCGTTTAATACTCCCATAGTTTCTTATTCCAACAAATTTTGCTTTTTTAACAAATTCGTTAAGGTGATTGGTAAATATTGGATCGAACTCCTCCTGATTTCTAAACCTATTATATCCAACCGCAAACATTATAATTGGTTTATTTATTTTAAGCAAATTTTCAATACTACAATTCCATTGCCACCCACTTGTTTTATTTGGATGCGAGTCGCGTAAAAAGAGTCCACCACCTCCGATGACAATACCATCAGCCTTATTTATGGTTTTTAAGTATTTTTCCTCTACAGGTATTTTAACATGAAATCCTTTCCATGATTTGATTGATAAACAAAAAATGAATAAATCTCTTAGAACCACAGGAAGAATTGTATCCCCTGCATTACCATAGGAAAAGGCAGAAATATGAATAAGTTTATTTCGTCCACCAAGTTTCAAATCTTTAATCTTAGGTAGGCCAAAAAATTCATGGTACGTTTTTTTTAATTTTAAAATAATTCTGTGAATCAAATACATTTATTTTTTTGAATTTTTAAATGAAATAGCTTCTATAAGAAAACGCTTTTCAGATTGATTTAGACAAAAATTGTAAATCATAAAGACCGAAATACCTACTGATAATGATGAATTAATTAAAAGTTTGTATAAACCTCCCTCCATCAATTGATTTATTATAAATGGTGTAATTAAAGAATAAAATAGTCCATATAAACATGGAGTTATAACCTCCTTAATATATAATCTTGAACGTATATCAGAAATATTTCTCAATATCTTAAACCGAGGGTAGAAGCTTACTAAACTAAGAAAAATAGAGCTTATAAAAATAGTGTAAGGATGATAATTTAAATTTAATAGAATCCACGAAATTGGCAGGTTGAATAGAAGTAATAGTCCAATCAATATGGTATATTTTTTTATCTCACCGTTGGCTTGAATTATTCCTGTTATGGGATAAAAGAAAACGTTAATCAGAAAATTGATAATTACCAATCTTGTAAATCCAATAGCGAAATCTGGGGAGGTTTCAAGCCAAATAGAAAAGATAAACTCAGTTTCAATAAAAATCGGTAAGCTTATTATCAATAAAAGAAAGTAAAGATATTTTGAACTCCTAAGGACAAGTTTTTCGGCATAAATTTTATCAGAATGATAAGTTTTATGAATCCGCGGTTTAAGCGAATTGTAAACACTATTTATAAGGCCCGATAGCAGCGTATTTATTTGAAGTGAAATTGCATAAGCGGCATTTGCAACGGGACCAATTAAAATATTTAAAATTATGTTTAACCCATGATTTCTTAAAATCAAACTTAATGAAGCACTAGCATTCCAAATCGCATAGCTCAATAAATGTCTTTTAAAACTGAAAGTTTTTTTAAAAGTCAATCTACAGTCCTCCAATGAAAAAAAGCAGTAGACACTAATAAAAGTTAAAAATAAGGTTTGAAGAATCATCATGATAAACCCCAAGGAAGCCAATTTATTGTCAAAAAAATAATCTAAGTTCATAATTAAAACTAGCTTTAGTGTTGCCTCCAAGACGCTTAATGTAGCATAGAATTTAAATTTTTCATTGGAATATAAGATTGCTAAAAAAAGACTTGAAAAAGTTTTTAGAGTAATCGCTATTGCCAAATAATGTAAGAGTCTGTTCGCTCCTGCAATTCGAGAAAGTGGAATATTGAGTTGATTATTAAGAACCCAAATTCCAACAGTTTCAATTAAAACATAAATAATAATTCCGAGAATCAAAAAAATTCTAAGATATAGATTCCAGAGATTGTTTATTTCCTTTTTGTCTTCAGAGGCTTTGGCTTCAGAGAAGAACCTCTGGCAAGAGGACGAAAGGGAATCTCCAGCAAAAAAAAATATTAAAGAAATTCCCCAAATGAGAGTATAAATTCCGTAATCAATCTCACCAAGTTTTGACACCAATAGTTTGACGACAATTAATGACATCAAAGTAACCAATAACATTCTCAAAAATAAGAATGTGGAGTTTTTAATTAATTTTTCCTTGACTGACAATTAATAAAGCTATTTATTTTTTGTATTTAAGTTTATCCCTTTGCTCTTGCTCAATATCGAGGATCTCCTTCTCTTTAAATTTTAGGGACTTTTCTGTTGCCTTTAAATTTCTTACCAATTTCCTCATGCCGTCTGGTTCTAAAGACGCAGAGTGATCAGTGCCTTTCCAAGTTCTATCAAGGGTAAAATGTCTTTCTATAAAAGATGCACCTAATGTGAAAGCTGCAACGTCAATAGCGATTCCAAGGTGATGTCCGGAAAAACCAATTGCCTTGACCCTTTTTTCGTATTTTTCTTTGAGCTTCAAGATCTCTAACAAGCAAACATCCTCGAAAGGAACAGGGTAGCCAGAAATACAGTTGTAGATAACTAGATTTTTTGTACTGTCATGTTTTTCAAATAGTTCAACGATTTGCTCAACTTCTTCTAAATAGGTCATCCCTGTCGAAACGTGAATGTCTCCCTTATAATTTAACGCGAGCCATTTAAGCATCTCTAAGTTATTATTACAGGCAGACGGAATTTTTAGGAACAAGGGGTTCAAACTAGCCATTTCTTTGGCAGAGGTCATGTCCCAAACAGAAGTAGAAAATGTAATATCTAACCCAATACAATACTCCATTAGTTCCATAACTTGGCTCAAATCAAACTCTAGAAATTCTCTATGAGCGCCATATGTTTCTCCATAGGAATTAATTGGATTGGGGTGTGGCGCATTATATTGTTCATCGGTTAACAACTCTCGATTGTTTCTTTTCTGAAATTTAACCGCATCAACCCCACAAAAAAGTTTTGCGTTTTTAATTAGCTCTTTTGCAATTGAAATTTCACCTTTATGATTGCATCCAATCTCAGCTATTACGTATGGTTTTTTATATTTCATTTCCTATTTATTTAATATGATCTTCCCAATGAAAAAAACACTTGATTTTCAACTTTATCAACAATATTTCTACCATCAAAAAATAGGGCATTCGCCCCAATAGAAGCGCCCTTGCCGACTTGCGTTTTTAAATATTCCCCCCTACGGACAATGGCAGATCTAGGATTAATAACATTGGTAAAAACCATGGAAGGTCCTAAAAACACATCATCTTCACAGATAACTCCTGCGTAAATAGAGACGTTATTTTGGACTTTTACATTCTTCCCTAAAACTACCTCTGGAGAAATAACTACATTTTGTCCCACATTACATCCTGCTCCCAACGATGCGTTTTTCATAATATGTGAAAAGTGCCAAATCTTAGTACCTTCACCAATTTGACATCCTTCATCGATTACTGCGGTCTCGTGTGCAAAATACTTTTCCATATTACAATCTTGCATCTACTTTTGTTGGATCTAAAATCGCTTTTAAATCATAAATGATGGATTGATTATCTTTTTTCAAAGACTCCACATTTAAGGTTAGAAACGTTTTATGAGCTACGGCTAGAATAACAGCGTCGTATTGTGAGGTTTTATTCGCTAGCGTTATCCCATATTCGTGCATTACTTCTTGAGGGTTTGCGTAAGGGTCATGAAGATCAACCTCCATCCCGAAGCTTTTGAGCTCATGATAGATATCGGGTATTTTTGAATTGCGGATATCTGGACAGTTTTCTTTAAACGTAACTCCTAGAATAAGCGCTTTTGATCCTCGGACTGTAATTCCTTTCTGATTCATTAGTTTGAGTACCTTGTTGGCTACAAAAAGACCCATCATATCATTTACACGTCTTCCAGATAAAATTACTTCTGGATAGTAACCTAAGCTTTCTGCTTTATGGGCTAAGTAATAGGGGTCAACACTAATACAATGTCCACCAACCAATCCGGGTTTAAATTTTAAAAAGTTCCACTTGGTACCAGCAGCCTCCAAAACCGCTTGGGTATCAATTCCAATACGGTCAAAAATCAAAGCTAACTCGTTAACGAAAGATATATTTAAATCTCGTTGCGCATTCTCAATGGCTTTAGACGCTTCCGCCACTTTTATCGATACAGCCTTGTGGGTTCCCGCCGTAATAATTGTTTTGTAGAGTTGATCTACTTTTTCTGCAATTTCTGGGGTAGATCCAGAAGTTACTTTAACTATTTTTTCTAGTGTATTGACTTTATCTCCTGGGTTTATACGTTCGGGGGAATAGCCACAAAAGAAGTCTTTATTAAACTTTAAACCACTTTTCTCCTCCAGGACAGGGACACAATCTTCCTCGGTGCAACCCGGATAGACCGTACTTTCATATATAACCGTATTTCCAACGTCTAATTGTTCTCCTACCATCTTAGAGGCCTCAACTAAATAGGTCAAGTCGGGCGTTTTAAATTTAGTAATGGGGGTAGGTACCGTAATAATATAAACAGAACATTTTTTTAAATCACCTCTGTCAGCGGTAAGGGTAAGATTGCTATTAAGTGCTTCTTGTAAAGTATCTAAATCAGCTTCGCCTGTCACATCTTTTAATTGCTTTAGTTCATCAACTCTTGAAGAGTTAATATCAAGCCCTACTACCTCATAATGATTAGCAAAAGCGATGGCCAAAGGAAGCCCTACATAACCCAAACCTATAATGGCGATAATATCTTCTTGTTCTTTATCCATTTCCGATTGCGTATTGATGGATGGATGGATTGTCTATCATAGGTAAAATATTTCTACCATCTAATATATTTGCTGGACTTTTCATGGTTTTGATTAATCCAGACCAATCATATTGTTTAAACTCCTCCCATTCAGTAAGAATAGCTACTGCGTAGGCATCTGCTATAGCTGAGGTATGGGTGGAATGAAAAATGCATTGCAAAAATTTTTGATTGATCGCTACTGGGTGATTGTTTTCACTTTCCCATAAAAGCGCTAAATCTTCCCGAATTCTTTTTTCACTGACCATGGGGTCATAAACATGGATTTCAGCTCCCAATTTTATTAAATGACTAGCGATATAAATAGCCGGAGACTCTCTGGAATCATTGGTGTTTTTTTTAAAAGCCCAACCCAGAAGAGTGATTTTTTTCTGATTTACATCTCCATTTAAGGTTTGTACTATTTTTTGGGCAAAGCGATTTTTTTGATAATTGTTAATTTTTATGACCTGATGCCAATATTCGGCAACCTCATCTAAGCCATAATGTTTACAGAGGTAAACCAAGTTTAGGATGTCTTTTTGAAAACAACTCCCGCCGAATCCTACGGAGGCTTTTAAAAACTTTGGCCCGATCCGGTGATCCGTCCCAATGGCTTTGGAAAGCTCATCTATATCGGCACCTGTTTTTTCGCACAGGGCTGAAAGGCTGTTGATAGACGATATTCTTTGAGCCAGCATGGCGTTGGAAGCCAATTTGGCAAGCTCAGAGGACCATACATTAGTCGTTAATATTTTTTCTCTCGAAATCCAGTTGGCATAAATATCCACCAAAGCTTGAACGGCCTCCTGACCGGATTCGGTTGGGTCTCCTCCTACCAATACTCGGTCAGACTTAAATAGATCTTCAATCGCAGTACCTTCCGCCAAAAACTCAGGGTTTGAGAGGATTTCAAAGTGAACATTCGGGTCGCCGTGGGTAGCTAAAATTTCCTTGATTTTTTCGGCAGTCCTAACCGGTAAGGTTGATTTTTCTATGACAATTTTATCGGACTTAGCAACTTGAGCAATGTTCTTTGCACATGCCTCTACATACTTTAAATCTGCCGCCATTCCTGCTCCCTCGCCCTCAGTTTTGGTAGGCGTGTTTACGGCCATAAAAATCATTTCGGCAGCTTCGATATTTTGATCAATTTCGGTGGAGAAAAACAAATTACGACCTCTTGCCTGAGCTACCAACGCTGCCAATCCCGGTTCATAAACAGGTAAATTATCCAAGTTTTCATCATTCCACGCTGCAATTCGATCGGCATTCAGATCGACTACAGTGACCTTAATATCTGGACATTTCAGGGCTATCACTGCCATGGTAGGGCCTCCAACATAACCCGCGCCAATACAACATATCTCTTTAACCTTCATAAAGTAAAATGTGTTTGCGTTCACTTAAAAATTTAGAGGCTAAATAAAAACTCACTTTTCGCTTAATTAATTTTTCGATCTTTTCTTCCAATTGGGCGATATAATCCATGTTGAGGTCTTTTCCGATCAAAAACACTTCAATATTTCCAGTATCATTTCCCTCGGCATAATCCCCAACCAATATGATCTTTTGCACATTTCCCATTCTTTCCAGTACCGTCTCTACGATGTCTTCTAAACCCAAATGCTTAAGCACTACTTTTCTCAATACATCATATAAAGGATGCTTAACATTGGCTTGGTATTCTATCTTATTCTCATTCTTTACTTTATCAAGGTAGCCCGCATCGTGTAAATGATTGAGTTCCTTTCGGATGGCGTTGGAAGATTCGCCCATCTCGGTTGCGAGGCCATTCAAATAACCCCGGTTCGCCTGTGAAACAAAGAATTTGATCAACAGTCGCAACCGGGTTTTTGAGGTTATTAATTCACCTAACATAATAATTAATCTAATTCAAGTACCAAAAGTACTTAAAATATTACAAAAAATAAATAAATTCAAGTAAAAAAAGTACTCAACTTCTAAAAAATGTTTATTGTATCGATTAATTACAGCGTTGATCGTAGGTTGCCTGTGCTTGGGTATAGCCATAATTTATGGATTGGAGCAGTAGCTCACAAGCTCTTTTTTGACCACCGATATTTAAGTGGCTCAAGGCATTGATATATTCTGATTTTCCTGTTTTGGGTTGAAATTGATTCATCACCTTATCCGAAAACGCCAATGCTTT
>MDTB01005032.1_pt1 | contig 30378 bp, 28 predicted proteins | sample 811161 | NCBI WGS metagenome assembly MDTB01 (sample SAMN05326650, study PRJNA326480) | marine metagenome | isolation source: seawater | place: Mediterranean Sea | collected 2009 | reverse complement strand
TAAGGTTGTACTAAAAAAGATTAAATAAAATGAAAGTTTTAAAATTTGGGGGAACTTCAGTTGCAAATTCCAAAAGCCTGACGAATGTTCTCGAAATTATAAAAAAACAAGACCAGCCCGTTGTAGTTGTCGTATCCGCCTTGGGTGGAGTAACTGATCTATTGATGGAAATGCTTGCTCTTGCACAGTCTAGAAAAGAGCATTTCAAAAACAACCTGACTGAAATTGAAAAACGTCATTTAGAACCGATTAAAAAATGCATTCCAATTCAAAACCAAAGTGCTATTATTAGTTTTCTAAAAAAACACATTAATGCATTGGAATCCCGTCTGGACGCTATTTTCCTTTTGGAAGAGGTGACCGTTAAAAACAATGCCACAATCGCATCATATGGAGAGATTTTGTCCAGTCATATCATCCATGAAATTTTTAAATACAACGGTATTAATTCAGTATTAAAAGATGCAAGGGAATTAATTCAAACCGAAACTCATGGTGGAATAGAAATTGTGGATGATTTGGTCACAGAACAACAAATTAAAAGCTATTTCAGTGATAACGATGCTCAGGTTACAATCGTGCCTGGTTTTATCGCAAGTAACAAAAATGGGGAAACAACAACCTTGGGAAGAGGCGGTTCGGACTATTCGGCTGCAATAATTGCTAGCACCATTGAAGCAGACCTATTTGAGATTTGGACAGATGTTAGTGGAATGTACACTGCGCATCCTAAAATCGTTGTTCAAGCTAAGCCTATTGAAAAATTGAGCTATTACGAAGCGATGGAGTTGTCTCATTTTGGCGCTAAAGTCATTTATCCACCCACACTTCAGCCCATTATTCAAAAAAATGTCCCTATACTGATAAAAAACACCTTCGCTCCTGAAGACCCTGGAACAAAAATTGACAACTCGGAGATATTGGAGAATGGTGAAATTGTTAAAGGAATTAGTCATATCGACAATGTGGCGATGATCAATCTTGAAGGAAGTGGAATGATCGGAATCACTGGTTTTTCGAAACGGTTGTTTGAGGCGCTTTCAGATGAACACATTAATGTGATTATGATCACGCAAGCTTCCTCAGAACATTCCATCTGTATTGGAGTTAAAGAGGAAGAATCGGCATTAGCCAAGAAAGCAATTGATGAAAAATTTGCCTTCGAAATTTCACTTAACAAGGTGGCGCCTGCTAAAATTGAAAGCGATATGGTCAATATTGCAGTAGTAGGTGAAAAAATGAAAGATCATCAAGGTATCAGCGGTAAACTGTTTAGTAGTTTAGGAGCCAACAACATTAATATCAGAGCCATTGCCCAAGGTGCTTCTGAAAGAAATATTTCTATTATAATCGATAAGATAAACGTAACTAAAGCAATCAACACGCTTCATGAAAGCTTTTTTGAGGCACAGGTTAAAGAACTCAATCTATTTATTACCGGTGTCGGAAATGTAGGTAGTAAACTTTTGGAACAAATTGAGAAGCAAACTGACTACCTCATTGAAAATTTAAGATTAAAAGTTCGTGTCATAGCAATTTCCAACTCCAGAAAAATGATTCTAGGAGAAAAGAAAATGAATCTGAGCAATTGGAAGGAGTCCCTTGAAAAGAGTGATATTAAAGCAAACAGGGACTTATTTTTTGAACATGTAAATAAATTAAACCTTCGCAATAGTATTTTTGTTGACAATACCGCCAATGAAACCATTGCCAAAGAATACGCTAGGTATTTGAACAATAATATTGGCGTGGTAACGTGTAACAAAATCGCTGCAGCAGACGAATTAAAAAACTACTTAAATCTCAAGAGAATATCCAGAAAGTTTGGTAGCCCTTATTTATTTGAAACCAATGTAGGTGCTGGATTACCAATTATTGACACCCTCAACAATTTAATTGCTTCTGGTGATCAAATCATAAAAATTCAAGCTGTATTGTCTGGTAGTCTAAATTTTGTATTTAACAACTTCAAAAAAGGAAGTTCCTTTCACGACGTCGTTTTACAAGCCCAAAAAGAGGGCTACACAGAACCTGATCCAAAAATAGATCTCAGTGGTATAGATGTTGCCAGAAAAATATTGATTTTAGCACGGGAGAGTGGTATGAATATCGAACTTGATGAGATAGAAAACGAGTCCTTTCTTCCGGAAGCTTGTCTGGCAACTAAGGACAATAAATCCTTTTTCGAATCTTTAATTAAGTTCAGTGATCATTTCGATCAAATGTTAGAAAAAGCAGAACGCGAAGGTGCCAAAATGAAATATGTAGCCCAATTAGAAAATGGAAAAGCCAAAGTGGGTATACAATTGGTAAAGGCTGGTCACGATTTTTACAACCTTGAGGGAAGTGATAATATCATTCTTTTTTATACAAATCGATATAAAGATCAGCCCTTAATCGTTAAAGGTGCTGGTGCTGGAGCAGATGTTACTGCTTCAGGTATTTTTGCTGATATAATTAGAATAGGAAAACAGTAAATGAAAGAAATTAGAATTTTTACCCCTGCAAGTGTGGCTAACGTTTCCTGCGGCTTCGACGTACTAGGCTTTTGTCTAGCACCGGTTGGAGACGAAATGGTTATTCGTATGACCGATAAGCAAGGTGTAAAAATTACTAAAATTGAAGGGCAAGACTTACCGCTTGATGTCAAAAGAAACGTTGCTGGAGTTGCAGCTCAAGCCATGTTGGCAAAGCATCCTGCCAATTGTGGCTTCGAAATTGAAATATATAAAAAAATCAAGGCAGGAAGTGGCATTGGCAGTAGTGCTGCAAGTGCTGCTGGAGCTGTTTTTGGAATCAACGAATTATTGGGAAAACCTTACAACACGCATGATTTAATTCAGTTTGCGATGGAAGGAGAAAGTGTTGCTAGTGGTTCTGCCCATGCAGACAATGTTGCTCCAGTGTTGTTGGGCGGTTTTACATTGGTCAGAAGTATCAATCCTGTCGATGTGATCAAACTCCCGTCCCCCAGTGAATTAATGGCAGTTGTACTACATCCAAAAATTGAATTAAAAACAATGCATGCTAGAGAGATATTAAAAAATAATGTCACCTTGAAAAAAGCAATTACCCAATGGGGAAATTTAGCAGCTTTTATCAGTGCACTCTATACAGAAGACTACGGTTTGATGTCTAGAAGTTTGGTCGATGAAATTGTTGAGCCTATGCGGTCGTTGTTAATTCCTGAATTTGAAACAATTAAAAAAGCCGTTTTAAATGCAGGAGCGCTCGGTTTTGGTATTTCTGGATCAGGACCTTCGGTGTATGCATTGGCAAAAGGAGTCGATACCTCTAACAATATTGCTGAGGCAATGAAAAGTAAAATAGAACAATTGGGTATTGATTTCGAAATTCATGTATCAGCAATTAACAATCAAGGAATAAAAATTATATCTGATTAATGAAGTACTTCAGTCTTAACCATAACACAAAAAACACCTCATTTAGCGATGCTGTCATTAGAGGATTAGCACCTGATCGTGGTTTGTATTTTCCCGAAAAAATACCAACCCTGCCGAAGAGATTTTTTGATCGTATTGAGGGTATGAGCATCCCACAGATGGCTTACAAAGTCATCAAGCCTTTTGTTAGTAAACAAATCAATAAGAAAAAATTAAAGGAAATCGTTACAGAAACATTGGATTTCGAATTTCCTTTGATAGAGATTACAGATAATATTGCTGCTCTAGAACTTTTTCAAGGTCCTACCCTAGCGTTTAAAGATGTTGGAGCGCGATTCATGGCAAGAGCATTGGGTCATTTTAATAAGGGAGCCAATAAAAAAATAACTGTTTTAGTAGCCACCTCGGGAGATACTGGAGGAGCAGTTGCCAATGGTTTTCTAGGGGTTGAGGGTGTTAATGTGGTTATCCTTTATCCAAAAGGAAAGGTTAGCGATATTCAAGAAAAACAACTTACTACACTTGGACAAAACATTACCGCACTTGAAGTCGATGGCGTTTTTGACGATTGTCAAGAAATGGTAAAAACAGCTTTTCTCGATAATAGTTTAGCATCGATACAGCTTACCTCTGCCAATTCGATAAATGTCGCAAGGTGGCTTCCTCAAATGTTTTATTATTTCATAGCCTATCGCGCATTAAAACACAAAAATAAAAAGCTCGTTTTCTCCGTGCCAAGCGGAAATTTTGGTAATATCTGCGCTGGAATAATGGGGCAACAAATGGGACTCCCTATAGCTCACTTTATCGCTAGTACGAATGTCAATGATTCTGTACCAAGATATTTAGATACAGGAAGTTACGACCCAATGCCTACTGTCCAGACAATTTCAAACGCTATGGATGTAGGTAATCCAAGTAATTTTATTAGGATTCAAAAAATCTTCAATAACGATCTTTTTAGAATGAAGAAAAACCTTTCGGGTTATGCTTATACTGATGATCAAACCAAAAAAGCGTTAAAAGAAATATACGCCGAGAAAAAGTATGTTGCAGACCCTCATGGAGCAGTTGGTTATTTGGGATTAAAAGAATATTTACACCAACATGCCGAGGACCTTTATGGGGTATTTTTGGAAACTGCTCATCCAATTAAATTCATTGATACGGTTGAAAAAACCTTGAAATTGAAAGTTCCAGTTCCTGAGCGATTAAAAGAAACGTTATCAAAAGAAAAGGAAAGTATTTCGATTCGAGATTATCGCGACCTCAAATCCTATTTACTGGATTAATGTTTCAATTTCTGGTAAAATAAAATCATCTAGAACACTTTCTTGTTTCATCATTAATTCTATTTCTTCCCATTTTCTTGGAGCACCAGCCGAAAGATTTGATGGTCCTTTTTCGGTTATAAGAATGTCATCTTCAATTCTGATACCAATGTTCCACCACTTGGAATCGCAAGGACTTCCTTCAGGAATGTAAATTCCAGGTTCAATTGTGACGACCATATTTGGCGCCAAATCAACATAATTACCGGGATCATGAACATCCAGTCCAATGTGGTGTGAAAGTCCATGAGGATAATAACTTCGTGCTTCCGAAACGTCTTTGATTATCCCCAAACGCAATAGCCCATCTGCGACAATAGCATAAGACAATTCAAAAAGTGACCGAAAACTCGTTCCCACCAAAGCAGCCTGAATTGATTTTTCTTGTGCTTCATAGACAATTTCATATAGTGCCCTTTGCTCCAAGCTGTAGATTCCGTTGGCGGGTATCGTTCTTGTTACATCGGCAGTAAAACCATAAAACTCTGCCCCTAGATCCATCAAAACCAACTGGTTATCAATTTCCTTTTTTTCGTTTTCTATATAGTGTAAAACACAACTATTCTCTCCTGCTCCAACAATAGAGGGATAGCCCTCATCCGCAGCTCCATCCTTTCGATAGACAAACTCGTGTATTCCCTGAATTTCTCTTTCTGTCATTTCAGGATGCATCGCCTTCATGACCTCTATTTGTCCAATGACTGATATTGCAACCGCTTTTTTAAGTAAATCAATTTCTTCATCGCTTTTAATCTCTCTCATATCCTTCATTAACTTAGGCAAAACCTCTAAGTCAAAATTGTAATTTCTTAATGCAAAGGCAGTTTTTGTCTTTACCTCGGAATAAAAATCAGTATTTGGGTATGCTAAAAAATGTTTTACAATTTCATCATCCAAAAGCATACTGTCTAATTCAACATGTGCTTTGACTTCCTCCCGCACACTTTCGATATGTTCTTCATCTGCTTTTAAAATATGTTGATAGACAGCATAGAGATCACCATTAAATTGTGTTGGAAAATTAATGGCTTCCTTAAATGCTGCTTTTAAATCAAATAAATCATAAGGGTCACCTTCTAAATCACGAATATCGTTATTAAATCCAAACATCAATACTTTGTCATACTTACTTAAATTGGCAACATCCGCCTTAAATTGATTTCTTGTGGTTACTCTATGAAAACCAAGTTGTCTTACTGCTTCTATACTGAAGCGCTTTCCATTCCAGAGCTCCTTATATTCATCACGCTCTAAAATGTAAATTTTTTCGTTAAAACTCCCATTTTCATCAAATTGTGGATCTTTATAAATGATCAAAACCGAATGCGGTTGGTGCCATCCGGTTAAATAGAAAAAATTTGGATCTTGGTGAAAAACATAATCCACATCATTAGCTCGGTTCCTTATGGGTGCACTAAAGAGAACAGCCACACTGTTTTCTGGCATTTTCATTCTGAAATCTTTCCTTTTGTCTTGATAAAATTCCGGTGAAAGCTTAGAGTTTTGACTTTGGAGCAATTGTAGAAAAGCCAGGCAGAGTATTAAATAAGTATTTTTCATGTTGTTAAAATTCAAGGGATTATTCGACATAAAAATGATTCTACATATAAGTTAAATGTAATATTTTTGTCTAAATATTGTTATGAAATACACTCCGTTTTTTGATATCCATACAAATCTAAATGCTAAAATGGCCTTATTTGGAGGATATCAAATGCCCATTCAATACAGTGGAGTCAAACAAGAACATATGGCAGTTAGGGAGCATCTGGGTGTATTTGATGTATCTCATATGGGTGAATTTATCGTTGAAGGTCCCAATGCATATGACCTTTTACAATACATATGCAGTAATGATATTGCAAAGCTCTATCCTGGAAAGGCTCAATACAATTACCTACCCAATGAAACTAATGGTGTTGTCGATGACTTGATTGTTTACCAACTGAATGACGAGAAATACCTATTGGTTGTCAATGCAGCTAATATTGATAAAGACTGGCAATGGATCAGCAAACACAACAAAAATTTTAAGGCAGAAATTAAAGACATTTCAGCAGCAACCGCTCTTCTTGCAATTCAAGGTCCCAAAGCACGAGAGGCCATCCAATCACTTTGCGATTTCGACCTAAAAACACTTAAAAACTACTGTCACATCACCACTACTTTTGGCGGGTGTAAAAACGTTTTAGTTGCCACTACAGGCTACACTGGATCTGGCGGAATAGAAATTTATTTTGATCCTAAATATGCAAAAATCATATGGGAACAGATTATGAAAGCAGGAGATGCTTTTGGAATTTTACCTGTTGGCTTAGCCGCAAGAGACACCTTGCGTTTAGAGATGGGCTATTGCTTATATGGTAACGAAATTAACGAAAGCACCTCTCCGATCAGTGCTGGATTAAATTGGGTAACCCGCCCAAAAACTGCCTTTATAAATTATAATGTTCACCAAGAAGCTATCGAAAACGGAACTGATCAAAAACTAGTAGGCTTTGAGATGGACACCAGGGGGATTCCCCGTTCGGGTTATTTTATTTTTGATCTAAAAGAAAATCCTATTGGAGTAGTGACCTCTGGAACTCAATCCCCCTCGCTGAATAAAGGAATCGGCATGGGTTATGTAAACTCCGATTTTTCAAAAGTTAGAAATAAACTATTAATTCAGATCAGAGACAAATTTATTCCTTGTACAGTTATCAGCCCCCCTTTCTATATCAATAAAACTTAGTTCTAATTGAAAAGAATTTTAATTCTCGGTGCGAGTGGATTTATCGGAAATGCCCTGTATAAGGAATTGAATTCCTACTACGATACCTTTGGAACCTATTTCACCAAAAAAGGTTTCGGAAATAATCATCATTTCTATCACTTTGATGTCGAAGAGGGTGGCCTTGAGGAAATCATCAAACAAGTAAAACCCAAACTGATTATCTCTACCCTCAGAGGTCCTTTTGAGGCTCTAATTGAAACCCATCAATTCTTAATTGATTTGATAGAAAAATCCAATTGTCGCTTACTTTTTTTATCCTCTGCAAATGCATTTGATACCTTCGAGCATTTCCCCTCTTACGAATACGATAAAACACTTTCTGAAAGCGTCTACGGAAGATTCAAAATTAAGATTGAAAATGATTTACTACGCCTGCCCACAGCCAAATATGTATTGGCAAGGCTCCCGATGATATTCGGGAATAACTCCCCGCGTATTTTCGAACTGGATCAAGCCATAGAGAACGATATCCCCATTGAGGTTTTCCCCAATACCATTATCAATGTCAATAATGACATAAGGCTCAGCCAACAAATTCATTACATCATCAATCAACAACTTACTGGAATATATCATTTGGGTAGCACCGATTTAATTCATCATTTTGATTTTATCAAACTCTTAATCCAAAGAAGGTATCATAAAAAAGCAGTTTTCAAACAAGTTTTCACCACCAATCAAATGCGATATTTGGCGGTATTAGCAAAAGAAAACAAACTACCCTCGAATTTACTTTTTTCTTATTCTGAAGTGTTAGATGATCTTACCTTGATAAAAAAGGGTTTTTAAAATTTTATATTTGCAAAAGTAAAATCAGAATTATGGGTAGAGCCTTTGAATTTAGGAAAGCCAGAAAAATGAAACGTTGGTCGGCAATGGCCAAAACTTTCACCAGAATTGGCAAAGATATTGTGATGGCTGTAAAAGAAGGTGGTCCTGATCCAGACAATAATTCTAGACTGCGTGCCGTAATGCAAAACGCTAAGGCTGCCAACATGCCTAAGGACAATATAGAGCGCGCCATTAAAAAAGCATCTGATAAAAACACAGAAAGCTACAAGGAAGTTTTGTTTGAGGGTTATGCCCCCCATGGTATAGCAGTTTTGGTAGAAACAGCTACGGATAATAATAATAGAACAGTTGCCAACGTAAGAAGCTATTTTAACAAATGCAATGGTAATTTGGGAACCTCTGGGTCTGTGGAGTTTATGTTTGATCATACCTGTAACTTTAGAATACCAAACGATGGCGTGGATGTTGAGGTAATAGAGCTGGAATTCATTGATTTTGGTGTCGAGGAAGTATTTGAGGACGAAGATGGTGTTTTGCTATATGCTCCTTTTGAAAACTTTGGAGCTATTCAAAAAGAACTTGAAAATCGTTCTTTAGAAATTCTCTCTTCAGGTTTTGAGAGAATTCCTCAAGTCACAAAACAAATTACTACTGAACAACAAATGGATGTTCTAAAACTAATTGAAAAGCTCGAAGAGGATGACGATGTTCAAAATGTATATCACGGGCTGGATATTCAAGAATAAAAACAAATTACAGTAGGTAGAAAAGGTATTTTTAGGACTTACTTACCATTTATCTTTACCAATAAACTTTCACGGTTGGTGATCATTCAAGACTTCGATTGCATTGCCTTGTCAAAATACTCCTCCATTACAGCGAGATCTTTTTTTATATCACCAGTAGGGTAAAACAGTTTAAGGAAAGAAACTTTTTTAAGTTGGTAATTAAAATTAACCAACAGAATGGGTACATTGGCTTTGAGTGCTATATAATAAAACCCTGTTCTCCAACGCTCCCCCCTCTTGCGAGTACCCTCTGGTGCAATCGCTAGTCGAAAACGATTCCGTTTATTAAAAACATCTGCTATAGCATTTACTTTGTTTTCATTAGTGCCACGATTGATTGGAGCACCGCCCATTGCAGTAAAAAACCATCCAGTAAAAGGATTAAACAATTCTTTTTTACCCACATAATTTATTTCTTCATTCAAAACAGCACGGGTTAATACTCCCACTATAAAATCAAAGTTTCTGGTATGCGGAACTACTGCCACTATAAATTTATTTAAAGTTGGGAAATCACCAACTAACTTCCAACCCATCAACCGGAGGAAGATTAATTTTGCCAGCCATGACATCATTTGGAGTTTATTTTTTTGAGATGAGCTTTCGCCCGTTGAAGGTCTTCGGGCGTATCTATTCCAAAATTAATGCGGTCAGTATAGACCATTTTAAGTTTCTTACCATGTTCAAGATAGCGAATACACTCAATTTTTTCTGCTGCCTCGAGCGGGGTAATTTCTTGTTGACTAAATTCGAGTAAAGCATTTTTTCTAAAGGCATAAACCCCAATATGTTTATGGTAATTGGTTGGTAGATCACCATCGCGATCATGGGGTATCGCCGCTCGGGAGAAATAGAGCGCAAAATTATTTAAATCCACAATAACCTTTACATTACTTGGATTTTGTATTTCCTCCTTGCCATTTAATCTTGTCATTAGAGAAGCCAGTGCAATTTCGTGGTCATGATCATTTTTAAATACTTCAATAAGATTTTTTAAACTTTCCCCATCGACAAAAGGTTCATCTCCTTGAACATTGATTACAACATCGGCTTCCATACCCTTCACTGCCTCAGCAATTCGGTCACTACCACATTGATGGGTGCTTTTGGTCATCACCACTTTTCCTCCATTTTCTGAAATTTCATTGTAGATTATATCGCTATCCGTAGCCACTACAACCGCATCAAAAAGCCCAGTAGCCACCACGTTTTCATAAGTACTAAGAATCACCGTCTTTTTACCCAATTGTTGCATTAGCTTAGCAGGGAAGCGTTGAGACTCATAACGGGCAGGGATTATTGAAACTACTTTCATCTGTGCAAAGATGAGAAATAATCGTTAGAAATTATTCTACAAGCTATTTGGAGTAGGCTTAATAAAAAATTTAGAATTTATAGTGATCGATAAAAACGACATAAAACAGTAACTACGTAAAATTATCCTTGTTAAAACCAATTAGGAATAATTTTTCCTTGGCTCTGGTCATAGCAGTATACAACCACCTAAAATAATCTTGATTGGTACCATCGGGAAGATAGGGTTGTTCTACAAAGACATTTTTCCATTGCCCACCCTGTGACTTATGGCAGGTAATCGCGTAAGAATATTTGACTTGTAGTGCGTTGAAATAAGGATCCGTTTTGACTTTTAAGAAGCGTTTGTATTTCGATTTTTCATGCGCATGATCTTGTGCCACCTTTTGGTATAACAATTGAGATTGCTCATAGCTTAAATTAGCTGTTTCCGTACTTAAGGTATTAAGTAATAAAACCGTATCAAAGGATGGTTCATCAGGATAATCTACCATTTGGACATTGACCTCAGCAAACTTCATGTCATAGCGATCTACGTACTTTTGGATGCGATTAATGCGAATTACATCACCGTTAGCAATAAATCCAGGTTGGGAATCGGCACCTAGCCAAAAATAATTATTCTTTACCACCATTAATTGATCGCCAACAGAAAGATCAGACTCCAAAAAAAGTATCCGCTCCCGAATACTTTTGTTGTATAGATTAGCTCTTTTATTTGAACGGACAATCAAAACAGTCTGATCTATACCATCTTCATTCAGAGCATTTTCTAATAATTCCAAAAACTCATTCCCTTCTTGAATCCTAATCACATCTTTGAATCCATTCAATTGAAACTTGAACCCGTCATAGTTTTCTGCCAAAAGCAATTCTCGAATTTGAGTGGCATTAAATAAAATACCAGATGCTGCCTGTTGACGGACGACATCTTCTAATAATACATTGTGAATTTCACAGTTGAATTGAAGCTCAAGCTCTGCTTCGCTTAAAGCTGGACTCAGACTAAGGTGAACTGGGGGCAACTGGGCGGTATCTCCAACAAAAATTAATTGACAGTTCTCTCCATTGGTAACGTAATGAACCAAATCATTTAATAAAGAACCATTTTCGAAAAATTTGCTCTGTTGTCGATCGTCTCCAATCATAGAGGACTCATCAACAATGAAGACAGTGTTAGTGTGTTTATTTTCTCTTAAGGTAAACTGAACGCCAACCCCGGAATTGTCTGATTTAGGAAAGTATATTTTTTTGTGAATGGTAAAAGCCGCTTTGCCAGCATAGGAAGATAATACCTTTGCCGCACGACCTGTAGGTGCAAGCAAAACAGATTTCTTTTTTATCCAACTTAAATGTTTGACCAAATGTCCAATCAATGTCGTTTTACCGGTTCCAGCATAACCTTTGATCAAAAGCATCTCATTTTTATCCGAATCTGTCAGGTATTTCGCTATTTTTCTAAAGCCAATCTCTTGGGATACAGTGGGTTCAAATCCAAATTTTTCAAGAAGAACTTTATGGAAAGATTGGCCATTCATTAAGCATATTTTAAACCAAGATAATTCATTTATAAAACTTTTACGATTAAAAAAAAATTGTAGATTTGTCTGTATTAAAAAAATAGACCATGAAATTAGCTCTTCAAGCCGTATTGTGGATACTCGCGATCTTTTTTAGCTACAAAATTTATGACTCCATTAATGGACCTATCAGCTTTAATAAAGTTAAGAACGAACGCTATGCCGAAGTAATTAATCAGTTAAAACTAATTCGTAAAGCCCAAATCGCTCACAAAGACGTTAAAGGGATTTATTCAAATAATTTTGACAGCCTTGTTAAATTTGTCGATGAAGGAATTTTTACTTTAATCGAAAAGAGAGATTCTTCCTACATGGAATATGACCGAACTTACAGAATTGATATGCTAAGAGAGGTTGTTGTAATTGATACATTAGGATATTTTCCAGTTAAAGATTCTCTTTTTAAAAATTCTGATACTTTTAAGTCTTTCGCCAAAGTACCTATCAGGGGTGTTGATGCTAAATTTGAAATGGAAGCGAAAATAATTGATAAGAATGGGTTTAAAGTACCCGTTTTCGAAGTCAAAGTAGCTAAAAATATTGTATTACATGATCAAAATAAAGACCTGATCAAGCAAGAAAACGAAACCGTATCTGTTGACGGGGTTAATGGTCCTGCTATCATATTAGGATCACTCACTGAGGTGAGCACCAATGGTAACTGGCCCACCATATTCGATGCCGTTCAATAAAAACATTATCAAAGAAAAAGAACTGTCCATCCATATTTTTAGGGATGGATTTTCTTTTTGCACCCACTCCACTAGACTATTTTTTGACGTCAAATCTAATCCAATTAAAAAGGATAATGCTTTCAAAAAGCTATTAGAGGATAACTCTCTCTTAGACTTTCAAAAAGTGAGCTGTATTTATTTTAATCGACCTGCGACCTTTGTTCCTCAGTCCCTTTACCATTCATCAAAAACGGAAAATTATCTAAAACATAATGTTGATCATAACTCATCCTTGAAAATTACAGGTGATGATTCGCTAAACAAGGAGATTAAAATTCTTTATGAAATTCAAGAAGATAAGCAAAAGGCATTAAAACATTATTTCCGCAATATTTCCTTCAGTCATTATACTAAAGTTCTCTATGACTATCTTTCAAAAGGTGTCAAAGGTGATGCCGGAACTGTATTCTACTTACATATGCAAAATCAACAATTTGAGGTTATGATTTTCGATGGGGAACAATTGTCATTTTACAATTCTTATCCATGTAAAAATGAGGATGATTTTCTTTATTTTGTCTTAGCTATAGCCGAGGAACGTGCATTAGATTCAACAGGATTTTCTATAGTTTTTTTGGGTAAATACGATCGTTATAATTCGTATTATAAGGCACTAGAAAACTATAAGGAAAAGCTGGAATACATCGATGGAATTGATTCGGCAGTATTTAATTTAGAGCAGCACCCTGCCCCATTTTTTATCAATATTTTTGATTGATGCGAATCATTTCAGGTGTTCATAAAGGCAGAAGACTAATTCCTCCAAAAAAACTTCCAGTTCGCCCCACCACTGACAGATCAAAAGAAGCATTATTTAATATTTTACAACACCAATACGATTGGTCATGCCTAAAGGTACTTGATCTTTTCGCTGGAACAGGAAGTATAAGTTATGAGTTTGCTTCCCGGGGCGTAACTCATATTTTTGCGGTGGATCAAAACAGTATGTGTATAAGATTTATTCAGGAAACCTCTGAAAATCTTGCACTTGGAATTAATACTGTACAAAGTGATGTGATAAAGTATTTGAACAATATTAAAATTGATTTTGATTTAATTTTCGCTGATCCTCCCTATGATATAACCCACGAAAGTTATATTGAATTAATCGATATCATTTTCGAGAAAAATCAGCTAAAAAAAGAGGGAATGTTGATTGTCGAACACAGCGACCAACTAAAATTTGAAGACCACCTGCAATTCAGCAATTCCAGAAAATACGGCAGTAATATTTTTAGTTTTTTTAAGAGGTAAAAAAAGGCAGGCCTGTAAGCCGGATTCTGTCAAGTCTTATTATTTATCTGGATGTTACATTGCTGCAACATTCTAGCCGCCCACCCAATTGCATCGAACGAGCCGCTCTCAAACGCAATCTTACTTGGCGTTGCACCGCATAGAGTTTACCTGATTTCACTACAGCCGAACTGTACTTGCTTTCTGTTGCACTGGTCCTATCCGCCTAGGCGAACGACGGGCGTTACCCGCTATGCTGCTCTGTGGTGTCCGGACTTTCCTCTCTTGTTTACAAGAGCAATAAGATAGCCTGCCGATGGCAAAGTTACTCTTTTGTTGATAATTAAAGTGGAATTTGTAATGATACCCTCAGTGTGGCACAATTCAATTTTTATATTTGTAATAGACCAATAATAGCATGGAAACTTATATTGTTTCGGCACTGAAATACCGACCACAAGCTTTTGACGAAGTGGTGGGGCAGCAGGCGATTGTCCAAACTTTAGAAAACGCTATTGAAAAAAATCAACTGGCGCAAGCTTTGCTATTTTGTGGCCCAAGAGGTGTGGGCAAAACTTCCTGTGCGCGGATATTGGCAAAAAAAATCAACAGTCAGGGGAAAGAAAACCCCAATGAAGATTTTGCTTTCAACATCTTTGAATTAGACGCCGCTTCCAATAACTCTGTGGATGATATACGATCTCTAAATGAACAAGTTCGAATTCCCCCCCAAGTAGGAACACATAAAATATACATAATTGACGAGGTTCATATGTTGTCCCTAGAAGCTTTTAATGCTTTTTTAAAAACCCTTGAGGAACCTCCAAAGCATGTAATTTTTATATTGGCGACAACCGAAAAGCAAAAAATAATCCCAACAATACTTTCTAGATGTCAGACCTACGATTTTAAAAGAATAAGCGTTAAAGATTGTAAAGAGCATCTTCAAAAGATTGCTCAAGATCAGCATATACAATTCGAGGAAGAAGCATTGGACTTAATTGCTCAAAAGGCAGATGGAGCTATGAGAGACGCATTGTCTATTTACGATAGGATGGTCAGTTTTACTGACAGGAACTTAACGGTTAAATCGGTTTCGGAAAACCTCAATGTACTTGACCATGAATCGTTTTTTTCCATTACTGATTTAATTTTACAAAACGATATCCCATCCATTTTGCTGGCTTTTGACGATTTACTAAAAAAAGGCTTTGATGAGTTACAGTTTATCGTGGGTCTTGGGTCGCACTTTAGAGACCTTATGATGAGTAAAGAAAATAAAACCCTTCACTTATTGGAGGTAAGTGAGGGTACGCAGAAAAAATATGTTCAGCAAACCTTAAAAACCCCCCTTTCACTTTTACTCAGCGGAATAGATTTGTTAAGTAAGTGTGAATTGGACTACCGAAATACTAAAAATAAAAGATTGTTGATAGAATTATGTCTAATGCAAATGGCCTCTCTCCATTCAGAGGAGAAATAAAAGGCTTCATACTTCCTGTTAGTCATTATAAAGGCCACGTTTCCCAACGAATTAAAATCGTTGCTGAGCCTAAAGTGGCGTATGAAAAAAAAATAGTCAACGATGATAAGCCTACCACTCAGGAAAAGCAAATTCATGAAGCTAATGCTATTGATCGACCCAAAATTAAAATAGATAATGCACACCTTGAAAAAGGAGTATCCAGTCTCTCAATATCAAGTATTAAGCTAAAGAGGGAAGCCGCCTTAAAATCGTCCCTAAAAAAAATAGAGGTCAATGAAGCACAAGATAATTTTACTCAGGTAAATTTTATTGAAGTATGGAATCATTACATTAAAAATAAAAATCTACAAGGAGAAAATAATATCGCTGCATTGCTTGAGATGAGCAAACCTGAGCTGTCTGAAGATTTTACTGTTTTGTTAAAAACTTCTAATTCTCTGAGTCAACTCGAGATCAAAAAGGAAATTCCTGCCTTACTCGCTCATTTGGGAGAAAAACTCAACAACTTCAAAATCAAATTTGATATTCGGATTGAAGAACAAAAGAATCAAGCCTATATTTATGGGGTAAAGGAAAAGTATGATCACCTAATGAAAATCAATCCTGAAATTGAAGTACTAAAAAAAGAATTTGATCTTGATCTTTAAATTTTAACAAATGTTAGGTCTAAAACTCCCCACAGATCCCAGATGGGTCAATATTGTAGAAAAAAATATTCACGAAATTTTAACCGATCACGCTTTTTGTGAACAAAAAGCTGCCAGTACTGCGATTTCTTTTATCGTCCAATATCCAGAACTAAGCGATTTAGTTAAAGAGATGACAGTCCTTGCACAAGAGGAAATGAGTCATTTTGAAATGGTTCATAATATTATGCTTAAAAGAGGTATGGTTCTAGGAAGAGAGCGAAAGGACAACTATGTTAGAGATTTACATCAATTTTTCCCTAAGGGAGGTAGTCGGTCGGATCAATTGGTTTACAAGTTGCTCTATGCCGCACTGATAGAGGCCAGAAGCTGTGAAAGGTTTAGACTATTATCGGAATCATTAACGGATAAGTCACTCCAAAAATTTTACAGAAAACTAATGATTAGCGAAGCACATCACTACACGCTTTTCTTAAAATTAGCAAGACAATACGGTGAAAATATAGAAAAAGTCAACAACAAATGGGAGGAGTTACTGGAATATGAAGCAGGACTAATGAAAGCTTTAGGAAAAAAGGAAACAATGCACGGTTAAACTTTTTTCTTCAGGTTTTTATACATGTACTTTATCATACCGTCTGAAAGACCAAACTTAGGCACGTAAATCTTTTGACCACCACTCCACTCAAGCGCCTTTAAATAAATTCTTGCTGCTGGAACAATGACATCTGCTCGGTCTGGATTCAGTTCAAATTTTAATATCCTTTCCTCATAGGTTAATGCTTCCAGTTCTTTATGGATCAGACCAAGGTTAATTTTTGACAGAGGCTTGCCCTCTTTGATGTTTGAGAGTTTAAATAATTTATTAATATTTCCACCAGAACCCATCAATGTAATCTTATCGTAGTTTTCTGAATTTTTTTTAATCCATTCTTTAATTGCGTCCCATACTCGGTTATCAACCAAATTATTAATCAATCTAACTGTTCCTATTTTAAAAGATTTTGAGGTGACTCGTTTACCTTCATTAATAAAAGTGAATTCTGTACTTCCTCCCCCTACATCGACAAAGAGAAATGTTTTTTGCATATCGATAAACTCAGCCATTTTGGTATTGGAAATAATCTCTGCTTCTTTACTACCATCAATTATTTCAACTTTGATACCTGTCTTCTTTTCTATTGTCTTGATGACATGTGTGCTATTATTTGCCTCTCTCAATGCAGAGGTCGCATAGGCCTTGTAATAAGTCACATCATGGACATTCATTAATAGCTTAAAAGCTTTCATGGTTTTGACGAACCGCTTGAGACTTTCGGATGAAATTTCACCTAAGGTAAACGAATCTTCACCTAATCTAACAGGTGAGCGAACAAGAGAGTTTTTTTGAAAAAGAACCTCGTCTCCTTTCTCGATTACGTTAGCAATTAAGACCCTCATTGCATTGGAACCAATATCTATTGCAGCAAATTTTTTTACCTTCAAAATCCTACTGAATTAATTTATTTTCATAATAGGCATAGGTAGTCCACTGTGATCTTTGCTCAGGGGCTCTAGCTGGGGGTTTAACCATTTTATTTTGAGGTTGTTTGTTTACAATTCTCGCTTTGACATTATCGTTCCAAGAAATATTGAAGGTATCTAGAATTTCTTTTTGCAAATCCTTATCATAGATTGGGCAGGCCACTTCAACCCTATTTTCAATATTGCGTGTCATTAAGTCCGCAGAGGACAAATATATTTTTCTATCCCCTCCATTTTCGAAAATATAAACTCTAGGATGTTCCAAAAATTTATCCACAACGCTAATCACCTGAATGTTTTCACTCAGACCTTTAATACCTGGTACAAGACAGCATATCCCTCTGACAATCATTTTTATCTTTACGCCAGCCTGACTAGCTTGATACAGCTTGTCAACCAGTGGATAATTGGTTATGTTATTGATTTTCAAACTTATGCCTGAAGGAAGTCCATTGCTGTGGTTTTCGATTTCCTTATCTATAAGTTTTTTCAAAATACTGGCAGAGTAATGAGGAGATACAATAAGGTGTTTGTATTTTTTGAGCTTATAACTGACTTCTAAGAAATTAAATACTTTATTGACCTCTTTCAAGATTTGTTGATCAGCCGTAAAAAGGGTATAATCAGTATAAATCTTTGCCGTTGATTCATTGAAATTTCCTGTGCTGACAAAGCCATATCGCAATTTTTTCTTTTCCCCTTCTCGCTCAATGATGCAAATTTTAGAATGTACTTTTAATCCAGGGATTCCAAAAATTAGCTGTACCCCTGCCGCTTCTAGCTGTTCCGCAAAAATGATATTGTTTTGTTCATCAAATCTTGCCTGTAATTCAATTTGAACCAAGACTTTTTTTCCGTTTTTTGCTGCATTAATTAGAGCACTGGCTACATGGGAAAGTTTAGACAGACGATATATGGTGATTTTTATAGATTTTACTTTAGGATCAATTGCCGCCTCCCTCAAGAATTTAATCACATAAGAGAAGTTTTGATATGGAGCGTACAGTAAATAATCCTTCTTTTCAATCGCATCAAGAATATTTTCTTCTAAGCTCAAATTAGGTATGGGAAGTGGGGTAAACTTGGAATACAATAAATCTGTTCGATCTAAGCTAGGGAAATTCATGTAATCTCTTCGTTGGTGGTACTTACCCCCTGGTATGAGGCTATCGGTAGAATCAACTTTGAGTTTCTTGATTATAAATGCAAGGGTATCGTCAGGTATTTCTTTGTCGTAAACCAATCTCACAGGATCACTGATCATACGATCTTTTACACTCATGGTTATTTTTTCAACATAACTTATGGATACGTCTTCCTCAAGGTCTAACTCAGCATCTCTGGTAATTTTTACCATATGAGCAACAATAGATTGGTAGTTGAAAAAACTAAAAACTATGTGAAAATTATAACGAATAAGGTCATCCAACATCATCACATATTGTTTGCCATCTTTATTTCTGGGAAGGACAACAAACCGCTTTGCATCTTTGGGAATTTCAATTAAAGCGTATAAGCGATTTGGGGTGAAATTTTCCGCCAAGCTCATCGATACAATCAGAAATGCTTTGTTATCGGATAAGTCTTGTTTTTGATCTTCCGAAAGTATTACGGTTACTAATCCGGGATTTACTTTTTCGATGAAGTAATCCTTTAAAAACTCTTCATGTTCAGGGAGTACTTGATTTTCATCAATAAAAAATATATTTTTCCGCTCCATCTCTTGATAAATACGATTTAAAATTTCCGCACTTTGATCCTGCAGCTTAATTACCTTGTTGGTAATTTCTTTTAATAATGCTTCGGCACTCCTACCAGCAAAAACCTTTTTTCCTGATTTACTGGATTGAGCAATTCTTTTCACAGTGGCATACCTTACTTGAAAAAATTCGTCTAAATTATTTGAAAATATTCCAAGAAATCGCAATCGCTCTAACAGCGGAACTTTATTATCATCAGCCTCCTGTAGCACCCTTTCATTGAAGTCCAGCCAACTTATTTCACGATTTACATATTGAGGTTCAATGTTCATTAATAGTAGTTTTTTGCGGGATTTTGTCCTAGTTCCATATCTCCCTGTAGAATGGTTGACCAATCATTTGTGCTAAAGGAAATTTTGACTAATCCAGCTGTGCGAAGATGAGTAATTTTTTTCTCAGAAAAATGATTGACCAATTCAGTAAAAGCAGGGTTATGACCAACCAAAATAACTTTAGTCCATTGGTTGTCTAAAAAGTGAACATAGTCAATGACATCATTTACGTAAAATGTATATAGTTTTTTGTCAATAATTAACTTTTGATATGGAAATTCTAGTTCTTGCATCATCAGTTGGGCAGTATGAAGAGCTCGATTGGCAGGGCTAGACACTATGATATCTGCATTCTTAAAAAAATCCTCCTTTTTTTGGGAGATTTTTTTAATCCTCTCTATTCCGGCTACAGATAAAGGACGGTCAATATCATCTACAGCATACTCACGATTGGATTTGGCATGTCTTAAAATGATTAATTCTTTCATGGGTAATTAGGGTGCTAGACGTTCAATTTTCCAAGCAGAATGATTAATCGATTGGTATAATATTCTATCGTGTAAACGATTGGGACGACCTTGCCAAAATTCTATCTGAATAGGTTTAATGAGAATTCCTCCCCAGTTATCAGGTCTGGGAATAGGTATGTTTTTATATTTTTCCTCAAGAGCTTTTAGTCGATCTTCCAAAAATTTTCGATTTGGAATTACCTCACTCTGTGGAGAAACCAAAGCACCCAATTGACTTCCTCTAGGACGAGAATTAAAATAAGCATCAGACTTTTCTGGAGAGAGTTTTTCAGCATTTCCTTTAATTATAATTTGACGCTCTAAGGGAGGCCAAAAAAAAGCTAAACCTACTTTTGGGTTCATTAAAAGAGATCTTCCTTTCTCACTATCATAATTAGTAAAAAAAACAAATCCTTCTTCTGAAAAACCTTTTAAAAGCACCACTCTAGCTTTAGGATAACCTTTTTCACCCAAGGTAGATAAGGTCATCGCATTGGCTTCTTCAATCTTATCCGACTCCTCAGCTTGTTGAAACCATTTCTTAAATAACTGAAAAGGATTGTCTCCAACAGCCTCGATATCTAGACTGCCTTTTTCATAAGATTTTCTCAAATCAGCTAAATTCGGTTTCATGATTTTTAATTCATTTTTAGATAGTTCAAATTTACAATTTATATGTCAAATTAGAGTTTAATAGTTTTACCATCTGAAGCTAATTCGACCATCTCAAAAATAGTTTTTGCCTCCAACATGAAATTACTTTTCTCATTGTACCTACTGGAAAAATGACCTAAAACCAATTTTTTTACCTCAGCTAACTTTGCGATTTTAGCTGCCTGTTTTGCAGTACTATGTTTGGTTTTTTTAGCCAAGTTTTCGTGAGCATCCAAGAAAGTGGCTTCGTGGTATAATAAATCAACTGACTTAATCAAAGGGATGATCTTTTCATTGTAAGCTGTATCACTACAAAATGCGTAAGTTTTAATAGGGTGTGGCGCCAAAGTCAATTCCTCATTATAAATGGTCTGCCCATCTTCAGTCATAACATCTTTTCCCAATTTGAGATTTTGAAAGTCATAGGTCTCAATCTTGTAATCTTTAATTTTTTCTTTATTAAGCCTTCTTTGCCCAATTTTTTCTTTAAATAAAAAACCATTTGTATAAACTCGATGATCTAGGGGGATGGTGGAAACGGTTAGAAAATCATCTTCAAAAATCAATTGAGATTGATCATCATCTAGCTCGTGAAAGAACAAATCATAATTAGTCCACGAATTGGCGAGTTTAAGTTGCAGTGTGATAATTTCCTTAATTCCTTTGGGTCCGTAAACATGTAAATCTGCGGTTCTTCCCAAAAGCCTAAAAGTGCTAATTAAGCCTACCAAACCGTAAAAATGATCACCGTGCAGATGAGAAATAAAAATATGTTTAATTCTAGAAAACTTAATTTTTTGATTACGAAGTTGAATCTGGGTTCCCTCGCCACAATCGATTAAAAATAAGTGATCCCTCAACTCGAGAACCTGAGAGGTAGTATGAGCATTTACAAGAGGGGTAGCGGAATGACAGCCTAGAATGGTTAGCTTCATATTAAAATCCTAAATCTCTTTGAATTTGTTCCATCTGAATATAGTCCTCCGCTTCGGTAAGGGTTGGAACAATGACCAATGCATCGCGATTGGAGAACGCAGTAGCATCCGCAGCAACGATTACCAAACTATAACCTTTTGAAATCTGTTTTTCATTAAGTTCAAACAATAGATCGTTGAGAGGACTAATAATGGCTTTTAAATGAGCTAAATCAACGATAATGTCAAGTGAGTTGTTCTCGGGAATATCAAAATCAAATTTAGATAAAGATGAAGATTCGGGTTTCAAGTATTGATAAGTATCATTTTGCTTATTGATCATACCTGAGGAATATTAAGCTTTGCAACAAGTAGATAAATTACAGCCATTCTTATGGCAACACCATTTTCCACTTGATCGAGAATGATGGCGTTTTTTGAATCTGCAACATCAGATGTGATCTCCACTCCCCTATTTATTGGACCAGGATGAAGAATTACAATTTCTTTTTTTATACGCTCGAGTTTTTTTAGATTTAAACCATATAATTGTGCATACTCTCTTGTTGTGGGGAAGTAATTCAAATCCATTCTTTCATTTTGAACTCTCAACATATTGACAGCATCACACCACTTTAAGGTTTCCATTAAATCGGTGCTAACGGATACACCCAAAGACTGAATATGCTTAGGAATAAGTGATTTTGGACCACAAAGCTTAACTTCTGCTCCAAGCATTTTAAGGGCAAATATATTGGACAGGGCTACTCTGGAATGTAAAATATCTCCTACTATTGCTATTCGTTTTCCCTTTAAGTCCCCCAGTTTTTCTTTAATGGAATAAGCGTCCAATAGTGCTTGAGAAGGATGTTCATGAGTACCATCTCCAGCGTTTATAATGCAAGCATCCACATTTTGTGACAAAAACAAAGCTGCGCCAGGGTTGGGATGGCGCATGACCACAACATCAACTTTCATGGCCAAAATATTGTTTACGGTGTCTATTAGTGTTTCTCCTTTACTCACAGATGACTGAGAGGCTGAGAAGTTAATTACATCTGCACTGAGTCGCTTTTCGGCCAGTTCGAACGAAAGTTTTGTTCTGGTACTATTTTCAAAAAATAGATTGGCAATAGTAATATCCCGTAAGCTGGGAACTTTTTTTATCGGCCGATTGATAACCTCTTTAAAATGATCTGCGGTTTCAAAAATCAAGTGAATATCATCCTCATTCAGGTATTTTATTCCTAGTAAATGATCAACACTTAATTTTTTCATTCAGTTATTTTTTTTCTATATAAACGATATCATCATGTTTATCGTCCTTCCACTGTACACGAACTTTATCCCCTTCCAAGGCATCGACCTGTGCCCCAATAAAATCAGGTTGTATGGGTAAATGACGACTAAATCTTCTGTCTATAAGTACCAATAATTGAACATCTAGTGGGCGACCATAGTTATCCAAGGCCGTTAAAGCTGCTCTAATACTTCTTCCTGTAAACAACACATCATCAATGATGACTACCGATTTACCCTCGATGGTCACTTCCATTTCAGAGGAGGAGGCTGCTAGCGTTTTATCAAACCGGCGAAAATCATCTCTAAAAAAAGTAATATCGAGCTTTCCAGATATAACTTTACCCTTAGCGTAATCTCGCTCTAAAAGATTCACCAAGCGATCAAGCAGGAAAATTCCTCGAGGCTGGAGACCAACCAAAACCACTTGACTAAAATCGGGATGTTTTTCAATTAACTGGCATGCCAATCGATTCAAAATAATATCGATTTTCTTAGATGACAAGAGTACCTTGGGAGACATAGTGTAAAAATATCACTTTTTAATTAATCCATTAAACAAAAAAGCCCTCCAAATAGAAGGGCTTTCTGTGGTGAAAAAAGAAAAACACTAAGCGTCTTTCATTTTTTTCTTTAAGTCAGCTAATGCGTCTAAGTCTCCTAATGTGGTTTTTTCAGCATTACTTTCTTTGACTTTTCTAGCTGCTTTATTAAAATTCATCTTTTCCTGCTCTCTAAATAAGCTGGTATGAGAAGCAACAACACGTTTAAACTCTTTATTGAATTCGATGATCTTGAACTCAACTTCCTCGCCTTTATTAAGTTTTGAGCCGTCTTGCTTTTCCATGTGACGAGAGGGAACAAATGCAATTACATTATCATTGAATGTAATGGTTGCCCCTTTATCAACAACTTCAGTTATAGCAGTTTTATGAACACTTCCTACCGCAAATTCTTCTGCATACTTATCCCAAGGATTTTCTTGGGTCTGTTTGTGCCCAAGGCTTAGTTTACGACCATCAACATCTAGCTCAAGAACAACAACATCAATCTCATCAGATAAATTCAAAATCTCAGATGGGTGCTTGATTTTTTTAGTCCAAGATAGATCAGAGATGTAAACAAGTCCGTCAACTCCTTCCTCCAATTCAATAAATACACCAAAATTGGTGAAGTTTCTGACGATTCCTTTGTGTTTGGAACCAACTGGGTATTTAGTGGTAATATCTGTCCAAGGGTCCGTTAATAATTGCTTGATACCAAGTGACATTTTTCTGGTTTCACGATCTAGACTTAATAAGACCGCTTCTACCTCGTCACCAACACTGACAAAATCTTGGGCAGATCTCAAATGCGTAGACCATGACATTTCAGAAACGTGAACTAATCCCTCTACACCTTCTTCTATTTCAATAAAAGCACCATAATCAGCAATTACAACAACTTTACCTTTTACCTTATCTCCTTCTTTTAGCTCTTCACCAAGGCGATCCCAAGGATGCGCACTTAATTGTTTTAGACCAAGTTGAATCCTTGATTTATCGTCATCAAAGTCGAGAATAACGACATTGAGTTTTTGATCGAGTTCTAAAATTTCGTTGGGGTGGTTAATTCTACTCCATGAGAGGTCGGTGATGTGGATAAGTCCGTCTACACCTCCAAGGTCGACAAATACCCCGTAAGAAGTAATATTCTTAACCATACCCTCGAGAACTTGACCTTTTTCAAGCTGCCCGATAATCTCTTTCTTTTGTTCTTCTAAATCAGCCTCAATTAGCGCTTTATGAGAAACAACAACGTTTTTGAATTCGTGATTAATTTTAACCACTTTAAATTCCATTGTTTTATTTACATATTGATCATAGTCTCGAATTGGCTTTACATCAATTTGTGAACCTGGCAAGAAAGCTTCAATTCCAAATACGTCAACAATCATCCCTCCTTTGGTTCTGCACTTGACAAATCCATTGACAATTTCTCCGTTATCGTGGGCGTTGTTCACACGATCCCAAGCTTTGATTACTCTAGCTTTTCTATGGGATAGTATTAATTGACCCGTTTTATCTTCTCGTGTGTCAACAATCACCTCAACCTTATCCCCAACTTTTAAGTTAGGGTTGTATCTAAATTCATTAAGGGAAATAACCCCTTCAGATTTTGCATTAATATCAATAATTGCCTCGCGATCTGTCAAATGAACGATTACTCCTTCAAGGACGTCATCATCCGCGGTATCAACAAAATTCTCGGCGACTAATTTTTCGAATTCTTTAAGTTGATCATCTTCAATTACATCGATCCCTTCCTGATAATTATGCCAGTTAAAGTTTTCAAGGAAATCATCTGCTGTTTCAGTAGTGACCTCAGCTTCCTGCACTTTTACTTCAGGAGTTTCCTCGACTGTTTCCAGGACAACCTCAGTTTTTTCGACTACTTCCTTATCCGCGACTGCCTTAACTGCTTTTGCAGTTGCAGTTTTTTTTGTTACGGTAGTTTTTTTAGTAGTAGCTGCCTTAGTGGTTGTTTTTTTTGCAGCCGTAGTTTTTTTGGGCTTTTCAGCAGCATCTGTAGTTTTTGCTGCCGCGGTGGTTTTTTTCTCAGCCATGGCTGTGATTAATTTTGTATTCTGCTATTCGGGAAAATTAATTGAAACAACAGAAGCTGTTAATAATATTTTTCTTTACTCTATTTTTCCCTACCAATTACGAGTGCGCAAATTTAGGAGGAATCTGCTTATTTACAAATATTTATGTGATTTTATTTAGTATTAATTTTAGCAATCAAAAGATCAAAAGCTTGCTCAAGGGAAAGTTCGGAAGTGTTTATTTCTATAGCATCCGCAGCTTTTTTTAATGGAGATATTTTTCTTTGGCTATCAATTCTGTCACGATCTAGTATATTTTTTAAAACATCTGCAAAATTCGCTTGATGACCACTAGCCTCCATCTCTTCCAATCTACGCTGTGCCCTAACCTCAGGTTTTGCAGTAAAGAAGAATTTAAAATCTGCATTGGGAAAAACTACAGTTCCAATATCCCTACCATCCATTACTAAACCTGCTCTAAGGCTCATCTGTCTTTGTTGGTTCAACAAAAAAGAACGCACAAAAGACAATTTTGCAATTTGACTAACTTGAGCCGAAACCTCTTTACTTCTTATTGCTTCAGTAACATCTATTCCATTTACTGACAAGATGTTAGTCACCGAATCAAAAAAAATATTTAAATTATCTAAACCCTTTTCAATGGCTAATTCATTTAAATTATCATCACTGACCCAACCGTTTTTTAATACCCAAAAAGTTATTCCGCGAAATAGAGCTCCAGAATCTACATAGGGTAAACCCAAATGCTGGGAAAGCTTTTTTGCTAAGGTACTTTTACCTGTCGATGCAAAACCATCAATTGCAATAATAACTTTATCCAAAAGGCTAGGGTTTAAATGTTTTCGGATGCTTTACTCTTTTAGAAAGTATGGCGACATCAAGTACTTCTTGCATTTCTTTAACATAATGAAATGTCAATCCTCTCAGATACTTCTGGTTAATCTCATCAATATCCTTTCTATTGTCCTCACTCAAGATGATTTCTTTTATTTTAGAACGTTTGGCGGCTAAGATTTTTTCCTTAATCCCTCCCACAGGAAGCACTTTACCTCTAAGAGTAATCTCACCAGTCATTGCCAGCTTACTTTTAACTCTTTTTTGAGTGAGTAAAGAAACTAAAGAGGTCAACATTGTTATACCAGCACTCGGCCCATCTTTAGGGGTGGCTCCTTCAGGGACATGAATGTGAATATTGTACTTATCAAAGTTGAAGTTTTTTAAACCTAAAAAATCTTTATTAGATTTAATAAACTCCATTGCAATAGTTGCTGATTCTTTCATCACCTTACCCAAGTTTCCTGTAATTGACAATTGTCCTTTACCCTCAGAAATAGCTGATTCAATAAAAAGAATATCTCCACCCACACTAGTCCATGCCAAACCTGTTACGACTCCCGCAACATGATTGTTTTCATAAATGTCACGATGCACTTTTTCAGGCCCCAAAATTTCAACCAGTTCCGTTATTTGAGGCGTTTTTTTATAATCTTCCTCCATAGCGATGGATTTTGCGACATAACGGACAGCTTTGGCAATTTGTTTTTCCAAACCTCTCACTCCAGATTCTCTTGTATATCCCTCGACTATTTTATCCAGTACCCCTTTACTTAAACTCAAATGCTCTTTACCTAAACCGTGTTCTTTTAGTTGTTTTGGCAATAGGTGTTTTCTTGCAATGGCAGACTTTTCCTCTAGGGTATATCCGGATATATTGATAATCTCCATTCGATCCCGCAAGGCAGGCTGAATTGGAGAAAGGCTGTTTGCAGTAGCGACAAACATCACCTTGGATAGGTCATAGCCCAATTCAAGAAAATTGTCGTAAAAGGCACCATTCTGTTCGGGGTCCAATACTTCAAGTAGCGCAGATGCAGGATCGCCTTGAACACCAGAATTTATTTTATCAATTTCATCTAACACAAAAACTGGGTTTGAGGTACCTGCTTTTTTTATACTTTTTATTATGCGTCCAGGTAATGCGCCAATGTATGTTTTGCGATGTCCTCTTATCTCAGCTTCATCGCGCATACCTCCTAAAGAAATTCTGACATAAGATCTTCCCAATGCTTCTGCAATCGATTTTCCGAGTGAAGTTTTACCAACTCCAGGTGGGCCGTATAGACACAGAATTGGGGACTTCATATCATTCCGTAGCTTTAATACAGCCAAGTACTCAATTATTCGCTTTTTAACATCGTCCAATCCAAAATGATCGCGATCTAGAATTCTTTGAGCTTTTTTAAGATTAAAATTATCCTCAGAAAACTCATTCCATGGTAGGTCAAGAAATAAATCTAAGTAGTTTCTTTGAACGGAATACTCTGGCACCTGAGGATTCATCCTTTGTAATTTACTGAGTTCCTTTTCAAAATGTATTCCAACGGCCTCATTCCACTTTTTGGCATTTGCACGCTGATGCATTTCATCAATTTCTTGCTCATAGGAAACTACCCCCAACTCCTCCTGAATAGTTTTCATTTGCTGATTCAAATAGTACTCTCGTTGTTGCTGATCTAAATCAGTCCTTACCCTGGATTGAATATCGTTCTTTAACGCCAACTTTTGGTACTCAAGATTCATGTATTTTAAGCAAGCGATAGCTCTTTCTTGCAAATCCACGATAGATAAAATCTCTTGCTTTTCCTTGACGGTAAGATTCATGTTGGAGGAAACGAAATTGATCAAAAAAGCATGACTTTGAATGTTTTTAATCGCAAAGGAAGCCTCTGTGGGTATGTTGGGGTTTTCTTGGATAATTTGAAGTGCCAAGTCTTTAATGGAATCAATCGTCGCCTTAAACTCAGAATCACTACTGTCAGGAATTTTTTCTTCAACGGCTTTGATACTTGCCCTTAGATAGGGTTGCTCTTCAATGATACTTTTAATCTCAAATCGCCTTTTTCCTTGAATAATAACAGTGGTGTTCCCATCGGGCATTTTAAGAACTCTCAAGATTTGAGCAACTGTTCCTAATGTATAAATATCAGATGGAGCGGGATTCTCGATATTTTGATCCTTTTGTGCTACTACCCCAATAATTTTATCCGCCTTGTTGGCGTCTTTTATTACTTGAATAGATTTGTCCCTACCTGCGGTAATAGGAATAACTACACCAGGGAATAATACGGTATTTCTTAAAGGAAGAATTGGAACCTTATCGGGTAATTCCTCATTCCTGAGTGCTTCTTCGTCCTCGGGTGTCAATAATGGTATTAACTCCGCCTCAGTTTCAATGTCTTGGAGTGTCAAATTGTCAAATGATATAAAGTTAGATTTGGTCATATGTTATTTTATCAGACATGTTGTCATAAAAAGAGCATTAATCAGGTCTTAAAAGCTAAAAAACACTTTTTGTTTTAATTACACATTAACCACTTCAATTCCTGTGCCAAAAAGCTTTTTGAAGTATTTAATCTTTTAAATGATTTTTAAAAAAACGATTGGGAATTCTTGTTAACAGCAAAGCGCCAGATAAAAATAATATGACAAAAAATAAGATTGCATTTCGCATACTGCCAGTAAATTGATCAATAGTACCGAACATGGCCATCCCAATTATAATCCCAATTTTTTCTGTAACGTCGTAAAAGCTGAAAAAGGAAGTAGTGTCCTTGGTTTTAGGGATTAGTTTAGAATATGTGGAACGAGATAATGCCTGAATCCCCCCCATGACCATTCCAACTCCTGCTGCGGCAATATAAAATTGAATAGGGGTCGTAATAAAAAAGGCAAAAAGGCACAGTCCAGCACATATAAAGTTAACACCTATTAAAGTGGTGATGTTTCCATATTTTTTGGCGATTGTGGCTGTTCCATAAGCCCCAAAAATGGCGACGATCTGAATGAGTAGAATACTGACAATCAAACCAATGGTTTTTTGTTGGCTACTCGCCCAAGAAATCTCTCCTTCTCCAAAATAAGTCGCTATTAAAAATACGGTTTGCAAAGCAGTACTGTATACAAAAAAAGCAGGGAGGAACTTTTTAAGCGTAAGGTAATTGTCAAGCTGGTTCCATACTTTTTTTAATTCCAAAAAGCCATTCCATAAGATATCTTTGTTGACTTTACCAGAGCTATTGCCTTTGGGCAGATGATAAAAAGAATACTGACTGAACAAAGCCCACCAAAAACCTACGGTGACGAACGAGTATTTCATGGCTTTCATGGATGCCTCAGCTGGTGTTCCTGAAATCCCATACCAACTAGGTTCCATAACCATGGATAAATTAAAAATTAATAGCAATACACTACCGACATAACCCATAGAAAACCCTCTAGCACTGGCTAAATCTTGTTGCTCTGGATGGGCAATATCGGGAAGATAGGAGTTATAGAATACTAAACTTGCCCAAAAACCTATCAAAGCAAAAAAGTAGAAAAAGAGTCCCATATAGAGATTATCTAACTCGAAAAAATATAGTCCTATGCAAGAGAGTGAGCCAGTATAAACAAAAATTTTCATGAAACGTTTTTTGTTGCCTATATAGTCAGCAATACCAGATAAAAAGGGTGAATTGAAGGCAACTACAACAAATGCAATCGCAGTTATAAAACTGATAAGCGCGGTATTCTTAAAATCATAGCCCATAAACTCTATGGAGCTAATATCTTCTGATAGGTTGCTGTAGTAAATTGGGAAAACAGTGGAGCTTATTACCAATGGATAGACTGAATTTGCCCAATCGTAAAATGCCCAAGCATTAATTAATTTTTTATTCCCCTTTTCAAGTTTTTTTGTTGTTCTCATTTCCTTTTA
>MDTB01157870.1_pt1 | contig 30398 bp, 33 predicted proteins | sample 811161 | NCBI WGS metagenome assembly MDTB01 (sample SAMN05326650, study PRJNA326480) | marine metagenome | isolation source: seawater | place: Mediterranean Sea | collected 2009 | reverse complement strand
GGCGACAAAGTGGGGTTTCGTTTCCGGCTGCATGGCCGGTCTACGTCACCGTCACGACAGTCTCCCCAAGTCGAAAGAGAGTCAGATCAGAGCACTAGAGAAAGGCCGTCACCAACAGAGCAGTTCAGAAAAATCTTAGTCGTCTTCTGCTACTTGCAATGGCCAGATTCGACGAATCACCTCCAGAGCAGCCATTGCTTCATCTCGACGCTTTGCTGCCGTCTGCTCCCTGAGGAGAACCGTGACATGACCCAGCTTTCGTCCTGGGGTTTCGCTTGGTTTCTGGTACCAGTGCAGATGGCTTTCCGGGAGATTTTGCAGGCTGCTGAGTCGCTGCTCGAGGGGAGCGGCTTGATCAGGATCCAACCCGAGCAGATTCACCATCAGTGCACCATGACTGGTGAGCTGGACCGATGGCACCGGCAAGCCGGCCACGATGCAGAGCTGCTGATCGAACTGACTGCTGCTGCAGGCATCAATTGAAAAATGGCCCGAATTGTGGGTGCGAGGAGCGATTTCGTTCACCTGCAGTCCCGAGGGGCCATGGAAGAACTCGAGGGCCATCACACCGACGTAGTTCAACTTGGTGAGGAGTGAGGCCGCCACGTTGTAAGCGAGCGCTTCAATTGATTGATCAACCTCGGCTGGAGCCAGAACCCAGTCGCAGACCTGACTGGATTGGTGGGTTTCAACGAGGGGAAAACTTCTGACGCGTCCCTGGCCATCCCGGCTCACCACCAGGGCCAATTCCCGCTCGTAGTGCACCCAGGCTTCAAGCAGCCACTCACTTGCGTTGACACGGCGCATTAACAGGGCCAGATCATCCACGGACTTGAGAATCAGCGTCCCCTTGCCGTCGTAACCGCCGCGTGCAGCCTTGGCCATCACCGGGAAGGTCCATCCCGTCGGCAGCGCAGGCTGAGACGGAGAGATGCGACTGAGTGGAATCCAGGGTGGGCAGGCGATACAGAGGTCTGCCAGCAACTGCCGCTGAAGAAGCTTGTCCACCAGCGGCGATAGAGCCGCCAATGCAGGACGGAAACGAACTCCCTGCTGTTCCAAAGGGATCAGAGCATCGATGTTCACCCATTCGTTTTCGAATGTGATGCCGTCACAGCCCTCGACAAGCTGCCGCGTACCCGCCACATCACGCGGATCCGCACTGATCAGACGCGACGCACCATCAACGGCTGGGTCATCAGCAGCGCCCGTCTGAACAGACACGGCGATCTGCCTCTCTGCTGCGGCTTGAACAAGCATCCGGGCCAGTTGGCCTCCTCCCACAACTCCGATCGTGGCGGGCGAGCTGGTCATGACCGAAAAGGCGCTGACAGACCCTGGAAGCTTGCCATCACAAGGGATCGTCGGCCGCTTAGATCAACGAGCGATCACTGCTGAAAGCCAGCCGGAGAGCCGTGAACAGCATCACCAACAGAAACAGGGCAAGGCCGAGGGTGCAGGCATAGCTGATCTCCAGTTCAGCGAAAGCCTGGTCGTACACGTAATAAACAATGGTCCGGGTGGCATCCGCTGGACCTCCCTGCGTCATCAGAAAGACCTCCTCGAAGACCTTGGTGGCAGCGATTGAAGACACCACCGCCACCAACGTGATGTAGGGACGCAGGAGTGGAAGGGTGATGTCCAGGTGCTGACGCCAGCCCTCGCTGCCATCGAGCTCCGCAGCTTCATAGAGCTCTCCTGGAATTCCCTGAAGTCCAGCCAGGAAAATCACCATGTAGTACCCAAGGCCCTTCCAAAGCGTGACGAACATGACGGCGGGAAGCGCCAGCTGGGGGGACGTCAGAAAGCCGATTGGCGTGAACGAATCACCTAGGGCAGCCGCCAGCCAGCCATTGATCAGGCCGTTTTCGGAGTAAAGCCAGCGGAAGGCGATGGCTGCAACGACGATCGACACCAATACAGGGGTGTAGAAGGCACCTCTGAGACAATGCATTCCCGGGAGACTGCGGTTCACCAGCACGGCCAGAGCAAGTGAGCCGAGCACGATGGGAGGCACCACGCCGAACAGATAAAGGAAGGTGGTGAGAAGTACCTGACGGGCCATCGGATCCGAGATCAGTCGGCGGAAATTGGCCAGTCCAATGAATCTGAGGGGCTCACTGACATCCAAGCCGGTGGAACTGAAGCTCATCACCAGTGCCATCACGGCTGGAATCAGCACGGACAGACTGATCAGAACCAAAGCCGGCAACAGGAATCCCCAAGCCGTGAGGGAGCCGCGCCAATGTCCCGATGCCGCCATGGGAGCGAACAGGATTTCGCCAGACCTTACGGCCCCTGGGGATTGTTTGCCCGGCAGGATGGGGACCCGAGGCCGCTTCATGCTGATGACCGCTGCTCCGCCATTGCCGCACCGCCGCATTGCTGTAGCGCTCGATCGTGATCCCTATGAAGTGGTGATTGGAGACGGATGTCTCCAGGAGACTGGGGAAGCGCTTCTCCAGGCTGGAGTTCGGGAAGGGCGTCAGATTTTGGTGGTCAGCAATCCGGACGTGGCGGAGTTGTACGGCGCGACCTGCCTTGAATCCTTGAAACACCACGGGTTCAAAACGGAACTGCTGCTGATCGAAGCTGGCGAGCAGCACAAAACACCAGCGACGGTGGCGCAGATCCATGACGCCGCTTTTCAGCACAGGCTGGAACGCAGCTCGTTGATGCTCGCTTTGGGAGGAGGGGTGGTTGGAGACATGACCGGTTTCGCCGCAGCAACCTGGCTACGGGGCATCGGCGTTATCCAGGTCCCGACAACGCTCCTGGCGATGGTCGATGCATCGATCGGGGGGAAGACCGGTGTGAATCATCCGGGCGGCAAGAATCTGATCGGGGCGTTTCATCAGCCCCAACTGGTGCTGATCGATCCAGCAACCCTGGCCAGCCTGCCGATTCGGGAATTCCGAGCGGGGATGGCGGAGGTGATCAAATATGGGGTTCTCGGAGATCCAAATCTGTTTGAGCTGCTCGAGGCATGCCCTGAGCCGAACCATCCGGCAGGCCTTGGCAGTGAATTGTTGGAGACGCTGCTGGAGCGATCCTGTGCGGAAAAGGCCAGGGTCGTGGCCGCAGACGAACGGGAGGGTGGCTTGCGCGCCATCCTCAATTACGGCCACACCTTCGGCCATGTGGTCGAAACACTTTGCGGTTACGGCACCTGGCTGCATGGCGAGGCGGTGGCCATCGGCATGGTGGCCGTCGGTGAACTGGCCGTGCAGCGAGGCAGCTGGAGCCGAGAGCTCGCCGATCGACAACGACAGCTGATCGAACGCATCGGCCTACCGAGCCGTTGGCCTTCCCTCAACGATCAAGCGGTGCTGACAACCCTGCAAGGGGACAAGAAAGTCCGCGACGGCAAGCTTCGTTTCGTGATGCCGCGGGGGGTCGGAAAGGTTGAGATCAGGGACGACATCAGCCGAGAGGAGATTCTGCGCTGCCTTGAGGCACTGAAAAGCTGAAACGGCCTGGATCCAGTCCTGCGCTGTAGAGCAACCATCGGAACTCACCCAGTCCTGCCGGATCAACCAGACGGAGCATGGCCTCCCGGCGCCGCAAACCTTCACTCAAGCGATCTGGAGGAAGCATCTGCAGTCCATGCAGGCGTTGAGCCAGCCCGAGGCCGAGCAGGATCTCACCCTGACGGCCATCTGCCAGCAATCGCCAATCAGCGGCATCAGCGGCTGCGTGCATTGTCTCGAGGCACAGGTGGGCCGTCAGATCCTGTCGACCCACCATGGACAGGGGATCGCCATGGGCTTGCTGATTGCTGATACAGAGCAACGTCCCATCAGTCCGTCGATTGCTGTAGTAACGCCTGGCCTCCATGGCGTAATCGATCACCAGCAGAAGACCCTCCTGCAATCCAGATCGCATGGTTTGCAGCCATGAGAACTGGGCGGAATGCCACTCGCTGGTCCAGCCCTCAGGCGAACCATCCGGTGGAAGATCCACGCCGGCATGACCGCTGATCGCCTCGATCTCATCAGACAGCGAGGAAGACAGGGGCAGCAGAACCAGCTCAAGCGTTCCGCTGTCGTTCAAGGCAACCCCCTGTTGCTGGAGGCTGCCGTTGCGCCAGGTGAGGCGATCCACGGGAAGAGCGTCCAGCAACTCATGCGCCAGAACCACGCCACAAACAGGGGACTCCCGAAGCTCCTGAAGTGAACTCCAGCGAATCGGGAGGTCTCGGACCTCTGCAAGGCGTTGGCGCTGTCGCTCGCGCATGGCGTCATTGAGCTCAACCAACACCAGCTCCATCTGCTGCAGTCGATCAGGAATCAACGTTGCCAGAGAGGCGATCAGATCGGCGGCCATCTCACCTTCCCCAGGACCCACCTCCACCAGGGACAGCAGGCCATCAGAGGGGAATTCCCTTAACCAGAGAGCCAGTTGATCTGCCAGAAGAGCGGCGAAGTCAGGCCCAAGCGACGGGGAGGTGACGTAGTCACCTCTGATGCCGATACGGCCATGACCGCTGCCGTAGTAACCGTTTTCAGGGTCGTTGAGGGCAAGATCCATGAAGCGCCGAAACGACACGACGCCTCCGGCCTGTTGAAGATGCGAAGCAAGCCAGCCCGGACAGGACGCAGGCGAGGGTTCCATTGGTGAGAATGCCGTTCGCTGCTGCAGGTCCATGGCAACACATCGCGTCGAAGGACTGTGGAGCGCCATGTGGGCCGGTCTTTTGGTGGTGCTGGGCGTTTTCAGTACGGCGAGCCCTTGCCTGGCCTACGACAACCCTGATCTGCTGCCGGACCATCCCACGCCTGTGATCGATCTCGCGCGTGCCTTCAGCGACAACCAACGCGCCGGACTGGAGAAATCCCTCGACCAATTTGAACAGAACACCGGCTGGAAACTCCGGGTTCTCACGCAGTACGAGCGGACACCAGGCCTGGCAATCCGGGAGTTCTGGGGACTCGATGAACGAAGCCTTTTGGTGGTGGCGGATCCTCGGGGAGGGAATCTGCTGAATTTCAACGTCGGTGATGCTCTCTTCGCCTTGATGCCTCGCACCTACTGGGTGGAGCTGCAAACACGATTCGGCAACCAGTACTACGTCAAAGATCACGGTGAGGATGGAGCCATCCTCGATGCACTCAACGCAGTTGAGATCTGCCTGGATCGCGGCGGCTGCCAGTTTGTCCCCGGACTCCCCCTCGAGCAATGGCTCTGGACGCTGACAACATCCGTGCTCGGAGGTGTGATTGCCGGTTTCGCGGCCTATCCGCGCAAAGAGGGAGATGTGGTGGCCTGGTCCTGGCTGTTGCTGCTCTCTCCCCTTTGGGTGATGTTGTTCGGGGTCTTCGGCATTGCCCCGGTGGTCACAAGAACATCAGATGTTCTTCCTTTGCTGCGCAACAGCCTCGGTTTCATCGGTGGTGCCGTTATCGCCTACCTGATCGCCCAAGCCACGGTTGGGCGACAACTCAACACTGATCAGGATTAGAGCTGAGTGGCACAGGCGATGCGAGAACCGGTGCAGACCTCGGACTTGGTGAGGTCGAGGCGCTGCTGATCACGCAAGCGACGCAGTTCCTCGAGATTGACGTTGTAAAACGATTTAAGCCGTGAGTATTTCTTCACGGGCTGGCCATAGAAACTGCGGCCAGCAAGGGTGGGGAAGGAAGCCCATTCGGGCGCAAGACGTGCGGTGAGATTGGGAGTAAGGCTGCCGGCATCGGTGAGCGGCAGGGCCTTACGCCGCTCGATCAAAAACAGTGCGCCTTGATCCTGTGCGGCGGGGCCAAAACCGCTGACGCCAATACTTCTCCGAACCAGATTCCAGGTGAAGGGCATGAACTGATAGGCACCCGCAGCAGCGCTGGCGTAGCGGGAGCTGTAGATCACGCGATCTGGGTGACGATCCATATTCGGCATCAGGCCACCACCGAACATCACCCTGTAACCAACATCAAGGCCGCCACGCCAGGTCCCTTCAGCAAAACGGATGGTGTTGAGCATGGCCCGGCGCTCGGGCGTAATGATGTACGGGATCGCCAGCGTGGGTACTGCGTCAGGGGCACTCAGCAACTGAGCACGGGACGCAGGGGGGAGAAGACTGGCCGACGCCGGGGCAACAGCGAAGGAAAAGGGGAGTACACCAGCGATGACTGTCGCAAAGGTTACAAAACGACCAGTCGTTGCAGGGGTAGTCATAAAAAGCGTTCGGGGGACAATTCCTCATAAAGAGGATCAGGACATCGTCAGAAGCGGATGACGAGATTTGTTTGCAGCGCAAACAAAATTCCTTTGAGGTGACTTTGTCGAACAGAACAGCCGATGCAACAGGTATTTATGCCAGTCAATCAATCGGCCACATCTTTAACGAAGCATCGTGTTTGTATGAGTCTCACTCACTTTGGAAAGCAACTTGCCTCCCGGAACGATTAACAAATCAAGTCTGACGCTGAATTAGCACCCCAGCGCTGTTCCGCGCAGGCCACGATGTGCTCCGCTGCCTGCAGGGCACCGTTCGCCGGCAGCGGTGAATCAGTCGCAGCGTGCAGTGGCTGATCAAGCTTCCAGTCACCTGCAGCAAAAGCCTGCCTGGAGAGCAAACGGTGGTTGGCATGACGGCGAAGGCCGGACAGGAGCGCGGGAACCTCAGCGAAATCGCGTCTCTCCACAACATGCAGCCCAACCTGCTGGGACATCGCCTCACAGAAGGTGCTGAAGCCGGGCTTGCCGAGATGTCTCTGGCAGTAGGGGTAAACATCAAGAGGCCTGACCCCCTCGGGAAGCACGGTGACGTTGGAACACTCGGGATTCAGACCGGACGGCGCCACAAGGAAGTGAAACTGCGGCCAGCGGAGAAACATCTCGTCGTCGATTGACAGGCCGAGTCCACCGAATCCCACCATCACGAGCGGCTGCTCGATCGCGTCGATCCGATCCTTCAACCGTTGGGGGATCGGCCGAGGAGAGGCGCAGACCAGGCCGAGCGACGCCTCTGGCAGGCCCCAGCCCATGGACAAATCGAATGGACATCGCAACAGGAAATCCCCTTGTTGATAGGCCTCTTTCGCCTGCTCAGCCTTGTGCTTCAACGGTCCCCCGAACGGGGCATAAATCTCATCCCAGCCAAAATTGCTGAGCCAGATCAGGGGAACTTCAAGCCGCTTCGCAAGCTCGGCAGCAGCCGGTGGAATGTCCGCAAGCACGAGGACGGGTTCTCCCTGATCAACAATCCAGCTCACCTCCTGATCCAGCTGAACAGGGAGTTGCCTCTCCAGCTCCTCGAGCGCGTGAATCGTCGCCAGGGGGTCACTGCCCAGGGCATCCTGTTGAACCATGCCCACATCCCAACGACAACGCCGCAGCTCCACACCATCAACGGCGAGCAGACACCTGAGCACCGATTCCTGCACCACAGAACTGAATGCCAGATGCCAGTCGGGGCGAAGTTTGTGAATCCACTGCAGCACCGCCGCATCGCGGGCGGCGTGTCCAAACCCATGACTGCTGCTGCAGAGATAAATCAGCACGCCAACGCATCCTGAAGCTGAAGCGATTCCTGATGCACCAACTCGGACTCCGGGGTGTACCAGCGATGACTGAGATGCGTCAGACGCTGATCTTGAAACTCGGCCCAGGACAGGTGCAGAACGGGACGGTTGTTGGCATCCAGACCACTGCGGGGGACGCAGGCAGCATTCACGAACGCTGTGCCGTAACGATCTTGAAGCAGGCTGCGTCGCAGACCATGGCCACGCTTGAGTTGGTGGTGCATGTGTCCGAACACAACGAGGTCCGGGCGTCGCTCTGCTGCCATCGAGTCGAGGGCCAGCGCCAGATCACGATCTCCCCAGTCGATGGCAGGACGTTTCCAATCCCGACCGCAGGGACTGTCAGCGTCCGATCCGAGTCCGGACGGACCGCTGTGAGCAAGCACAATCAGGGGTTGATCAGCCGGAACCTCCCGCGCTGCGGAGACGATGCGTGCGGCTGATTCCTCCAAGGTGACCGGGCCGAACACCGCCTGCACCGCTTTGGAAAGATGAAAACCACCTCCAGCGCTGCAGGGCCGTCCCCCCACGATTGAAAGAGGAGGGGTTGACCAGGACAGTCGCGTCCAGCCGCAGTTGCAGTTTCCAAGCAGGGCCAGCTGCTGTCTTAGAAGGTTCCCACTGCGATCACCACCCCGATCATGATTTCCGAGAATGACGGCGAGTGGAAAAGGCAGAGATGCAATCCGGCGAGTCAGCCGAAGGTCGCCATCACTGAGGTCGCCTACAAACAGAACAGCATCGGGTTGCAGACCATGCAAAAGCTGCTCATCGGCGTCACTCCATGAACCGTGAAGATCACCGGCAATCGCGAGGCGAAGAACCGACAGAGCAGATGCCTAGGCTGAATCCATCCTGCCCCGATCCAGCTCCAGATGACCGCTGACCACGCTCTTGCAGCGTCGATCGAGCAGCTGAAACGGGAACGCAATGCCGTGATCCTGGCGCATTATTACCAGGAGCCGGACATCCAGGACATCGCTGATTTCATCGGCGACTCCCTTGAGCTGTCACGGAAGGCCGCCAGCACATCAGCCGATGTGATCGTGTTCTGTGGCGTCCATTTCATGGCCGAAACCGCCAAGATCCTCAGTCCCGAGAAAACCGTCCTGCTGCCGGATCTGGATGCCGGTTGCTCCCTGGCGGATGATTGCCCGGCGGATGAATTCGCCGCTTTCCGCTCCAAATATCCCGATCATTTCGTCGTGAGCTACATCAACTGCACGGCGGCGGTGAAAGCACAGAGCGACCTGATCTGCACCAGCAGCAATGCGGTTGATCTGGTGAAACAAATTCCGGAGGATCGACCGGTGCTGTTCGCACCGGACCAGAACCTGGGGCGCTGGGTTCAACGCCAAAGCGGGCGTGAACTCACCCTCTGGCCGGGACGCTGCATTGTCCATGAAACCTTCAATGAGGACGCCGTTCTTCAGCTGCAGTTGGAGCACCCCGAAGCCGAGGTGATTGCCCATCCGGAGTGTCAGCAACACCTTCTCGATCTTGCTGATTTCATTGGATCAACAAGCAAGCTGCTGGGTTACACGGAAACCAGCAGCTCAAACACGTTCATCGTTCTCACGGAGCCAGGGATCCTTCACCAGATGAAGCAACGGGTTCCCCACAAAACCCTGATTGATGTTCCGGGTGTGGATGGATGCAGCTGCAATGCCTGTCCCTACATGCGTCTCAACACACTCCAAAAACTGCACCACTGCCTTGAAACGATGCAGCCCGCCATTGAGATGGAGGAGAGCTTGAGACTCCGGGCGCTTGAGCCCATCCAAAAAATGCTGGAGCTCAGCCTTTAAGGCCATCGCAGCCTTGCGCTGTCATGGCCTCATCAACGATTGGTTCCCAAAAGCGTCTGTTGCTGGGTGGTCAACTCTGTTGCAGCAACTGCAACTCCTGATTGCGCGAACTCAGGATCAGGACCATGCGCTCTCCATGGCTGTTCAGTCCTGTTTGTTCTCTGACCAGATCCGTGCTGGCCAGTGCCAGGCCACAGGTTTCGGTGAACAACACAGGCAGGGTGCCGTCATGCCCACGCATCCTCTGCAAATCCAACGCCTGTCGGATCGCCTGTTGGGACCGTTCACTGCCCAACCGCTCCACAAGAGCAGGCCAGAGATGATTCACAGGGGTGAACGGTGAGAAATCGAAGTCGCTTGCGCTCATCAACTTGGCAGCAGGGCGATCGCGTCGACGATCATCTGGGGCGTCACGGCAATCGTTTCGATGGGATCGGCATTGTCCAGATAAGCCTCAAAGGAGGCAAAGCGCTCAATCACCGGATCCGCCCCTTCAGCGGCACAGGCTTCCAGCCAGTCACCATCCTCCGGTTTGACGGCAACAAAGGCCTGCAATGCCTCTTCAAGATCTCCACCGTCGCCAACGCCTTCACCGTGCCAGATGGCCTCGAAAAATTCGGCCATCTCAAACAGGGAACAATCGGCGATTGCGATTGGCGATCGCAACAAGCGACAACATCACCGGAACCTCAACCAGTACACCCACCACCGTGGCCAGTGCGGCTCCGGAATTCAAGCCGTAAAGACTGATGGCCACGGCGACGGCAAGCTCGAAAAAATTGGAAGCACCGATCATGGCTCCAGGTGCGGAGATCGAGCGCGGTTGCTTCCAGAGACGCATCCACTGGGCCGTGATCCAAAAAATCAGATAGGTCTGCAGGATCAGGGGGATCGCAATCAGAACAATGGCCAGGGGATTGGCCAGGATCGCCTTGGCCTGAACCATGAACAGCAGCAGCACCGTCGCAATCAAGCAGATCATTGACACTGGCTTGAGCTGAGTCTCCAGGTGACGAATCCGCCTCGAAGTCTTCAAAGCAATGCGGATCAGCCATCCCACAACCAGTGGCACCAGGACGAACAACCCAACAGCGGCCAGCATCGTGTCCCAGGGCACAAGGAGATCGTTCACCCCGAGAAGAAAGGCGGCGATCGGCGCGAAGGCAAACACCATGATCAGATCATTCACAGCCACCTGAACCAGGGTGTAGCCGGGGTCACCGTCACTGAGGCGGCTCCATACAAACACCATTGCCGTGCAGGGAGCCACTCCCAGCAGAATCATGCCCGCCACATAGTCCTGCCCCATCGCATCAGGAATCCAGGGCGAGAACAAACCGCGAATGAACAGCCAGGCTATGGCGGTCATGGTGAGCGGCTTGATCAACCAATTCACAACCACCGTGATCAGCAGACCCCGCGGTTGACGTCGAATCCCCTTAATCGCAGAGAAATCGACCGCCAGCATCATGGGAAGGATCATTCCCCAGATCAGGACGCCGATCGGAAGATTGATGCGGCCCACCTCCACTGAGGCGATCCAGACCGCCAGATCCGGCAACAACCCGCCAAGAACAACACCGGCCACAATCGCAAGACCGATCCACAGGGAGAGATAACGCTCGAAGAGACCCATCAGGCTTCAGCTGCAAGGTGATTGAAGGTCATGGTTAGGCCGAGAGAACGTTTTGATCACCGAATCCGCGACAGCGCTGCTGATCGAGATGGTTGATGTGCTTCCTTTCGGTGTAATAAAGCTCCTGATAACGAAGGGCATCACGGTTGAGCTCATCAAACAGGCTCTGAATGCGCTGTTCCATATCAACCGGAGCATCCCCTGGCGGCTGATCGATCAGGGTGGCAATACAGGCTTCCAGAGTCTGCAGACGTTGCCCGCCCCAGGCTTCAAGCAGGTGACGGCAACGCTTCAGACTTTTCTGACGTTCAAGCAGAGCTGTGGTGCCCCGCAGCTGCTCAAGCGGATCCGAGAGGGAGAGTTTCTCGAGCTCGCCTGGCTCCAACAGGGGCGTCAGCCTCGAAATCAGGCCACTGTTCTCCAGCAGCAGCTGATCGGTGAGCAAGGTCGGAAGGTCGAGATCGGCCAGCTCCTCACCGGCATCGTCCCCGCGGCTGATTGCTTCAAGCCTCCCGATGCCCAGATTGGATTCCTCCAGTTCCGTGATCGAGGCCCAGAGCAGACGATGGGGCTGCAGGGCGAAGTCCTCCAGGTCCCGTTGCCGGAGCTGTTGACGGATCGTGCTGCGATGGCGAGGGCAGTGCAGATACAGCCGTAGAACATCGGCTTCACAGCGCTCCCTCTGACTGGCTTCGGCAGGCTGTTCATGACGACTGGAACGCCCGTGCCAGCGATGCCCCTTCACCTGCTGTCGCAGATCCTCTTCCAGCTGCAGAGCCAAGCGCGCCTGACCACCGCTGAGACGTTCAGCAACACGCTGGAGGTAATGAGTTCTGACTGCGCTCTGGGGCAATTTGCCCAGCAGGGCCACCAGCTCGCTGACAGCCTGCTGAAACTGATCTGAGCGGCTGAGATCACGTTCCGCCAGAACCTGCTCGATCTGCCAGTCAAGCCACAACGGTGCTTGATCAAGCAGCGCCCTGTAGTCCCCCGAACCATGGGCCTTGAGGAATTCGTCGGGGTCCTTGCCGGAGGGCAGATGCAGAACCCGCAATTCGAGCTGCCCCTGCATCGCAAGCTGTTCCACCTCCCCGATCGCACGGTTGGCCGCCCGCACTCCAGCGCCGTCGGCATCGAAATTGAGCACGATCCGCTTGCTGTCACTGACGCGGGAGAGCTGGGTGATCTGTTGATTGCTGAGAGCGGTTCCAAGCGCGGCAACAGCATTGGTGATGCCTGCTGCATGCAGGGCAATCACATCGAAGTAACCCTCAACCACCACTGCGCGGTCGTCTTTACGAATCGCTCCCGCCGCCTTGTCCAGGCCAAACAGATGTTTTCCCTTTTCAAAAAGCTCTGTTTCCGGCGAATTGAGATATTTCGGCTCAGCACCATCAAGGCTGCGGCCTCCAAATCCGATCACCCGTCCCTGGCGATCGTGAATGGGCACCATCACACGATGGCGAAAGCGGTCGTAAAAACCACGGCCGCCCTTTCGTGGAACCACCAGCCCGGCGGCTTCCAGCAGCTCGGGAGAGAGTCCCTCCACCTGCTGAAGATGCTTCAACAGTCCATCCCACTGATCGGGGGCATAGCCGAGCTGAAATGTGTCCTGTGTCGCGAGGCTCAGCCCCCTTTGTTCACTGAGATATGACCTTGCCTGCTGACCAGCCTCACCGAGTAGCTGGCTGCGAAACCATCCAGCAGCCAAAGCGGTTGCGCGCTGAAGTTTCTCGCGGCGTGAAAGCTGCTGACGAAGTCGCTCCTGCTGGGGCCCATCAACGGTTTCGACCGGCAACTGGTACTTCCTGGCCAGCTCCAGCACCACATCACTGAAGCTCTGCCTCTGGAACTCCATCAGGAACTTGATGGAATTGCCGCCCGCACCACAGGAGAAGCAGTAGTAGAACTGCTTCGCCGGCGACACCGTCATGGACGGCTTGCTGTCGTCATGAAAGGGACAGATGCCAACGAACTCCCGGCCTTTCTTCTTGAGGACAACGTGATCTCCAACGACATCGACGATGTCCGCCCGTTCCTTGACGGCCTCGATCGTGCGGGGATGGAGACGGGCATTCAGCATGCGGCCATTCTGCGAAGTCACGCCGGTCCGTCCAGTGACTGATGCACCCAGCAGCGAAACAGGACAGGGAGTGCGATGCCTGATTCTCAGTTCACTGGCCTTCAGTCTGATGACCGTTTGCGTCAAGCAACTGAATGGTCGCTTACCGGTGCCGGAGATCGTGCTGAGTCGAGCCTTGATCAGCGTGGGGCTCACCGGCCTTGGCCTGCATCGAGCCAGGGTTTCACCCTGGGGTCAACACACGGGCTGGTTGTTGGCCAGAGGCATCTGCGGAAGTCTCGCTCTGCTGTGTTTTTTCGAGGCGATCACAACACTTCCGCTGGCATCGGCAACCGTCCTTCAGTACACCTACCCCACCTTCACGGCAGTGGCGGCTGCCATCGTTCTCAGAGAACAGCTGCGCCGGAGCATCGCTGTTGCGATTTTGCTTGGCTGGATCGGGATCACCCTTGTGGCTCAACCAGACTGGTTGAACGCAGGACTTGAAAAGCTGCCAACAACGGCTGTGCTGATTGCGCTGGGCGGCGCCTTCTTCACGGCACTCGCCTACGTCTGCGTACGCCATCTCTCCAGTCGGGAACACCCGCTGGTGATCATTTTGTATTTCCCGGTCCTCTCGATACCGCTCACACTCCCGATGGTGATTCGCAATGGTGTCTTGCCCATGGGTGGTGAATGGCTCTGGCTGTTGGGGATCGGTGTGTTCACACAGCTCGGTCAGATCTGGGTAACCCGCGGTCTCAGCCTGATGCCTGCAGCACAAGCCACATCAATCAATTACATCCAAGTGGTGTTTGCTGCTCTTTGGGGATATCTCTGGTTTGCAGAAGGGCTGAGCTTTTGGATCGTGATCGGTGGATTCCTTGTCTTGGCTTCCACTCTGGCCAGCCTTCAGGGGCGTCTGCAGAGTTAAAAACATTGAATCAACAACGTAGAAAATAAAACTTAAATAACCCGAACTTCACCATCACATTGCATTTTCCTCAAGATGCATAGGTCTCTCTACTGACAAGAACTACTATCAATCAACGGGCGAGTCAACGACTGGCTGACTAAAAAATCGCGTACAAATTGGATTGCATCAATACGACCAGGAAAACATCAATATGGATAACAAAGGCAACGATCAATATGCGTTGCGAACGGGCATAAAAAAATAACTACAGCGGCTCTATTCACGTCCTCAACTCACCGGCAAGGGATACGTCAACCAGTCTTGCCGAAAACCATCACCACTACCACCGGGACGAGCCAAACGCCAGCTCTCGCCTCGTTCGCCCCGCTCCATGTAAATCTCAAAGGGACTATCAACCTGCATACGGTCACCGGGAAGTTGCCAATCGAAACGGCCTGACACCTTCATCCCAAGTTGTTCTCCAATCTGAATCGCCTCCTGGTTTTCGATGCGAACACGGCTGACTGTCGGCGTGCCACTCGAATCCGGTAATTCCAGAGATCGGGAAATGGCGGCCTGCGTGAGTTGGATTTGCAGGCTGAGGGCTTGCAGCAACTGCTGACGGGGCGGCTCGTTGGCTGCCCCACAGGCGCTCAGGTTGAAGAGGAGGAAAACAGCGCAGATGCTGCCAACAAGAAAACGCCACAGGCGCGAGCGCATGTCAGGCAGCATGGTGGGGATATCGGGAAACTCCATGATCGGATGGTTACGTGGACGTCCCATGGAGTGCTGGACGCAGGGGAATCGAAGTGGAATTCTGCTCGCCTGTGGGGACATTGGCTACGAGGTGCAGGTCATCACTCGTCAACAACAGAACCTTGCAGTGAGCTCCAGTGTGGAACTTTGGATCCATCAGGTGCAACGAGAAGACGCCACCAACCTCTATGGATTCATCAATCGGGTTGAACGAGATCTGTTCCGACAATTAATTGGGGTGAACGGAGTGGGACCGCAGGCAGGAATGGCTCTACTGCAGGAATGCACGAGCCCGGAGCTTATTGAGGCGATTCGCGGAGGCGATCTGCGACGCCTCTGTCGTGCCCAGGGGATCGGCAAACGGACTGCTGAACGGCTTGCAGTGGAATTACGAACCAGCGTTGATGGCATCGGCGATATCAACGTGAAACCATCGCTTGTGGATGGTGGTGACCAACAATTCACAACGGAGGTCAAAGACCTGCAAGAGACGCTTCTCTCTCTTGGGTATGAGGATCTTGAGATCAGGCGAGCAGTTAAAGCGCTTCGAGAGGGACAGGATGCCCCGGAAGATCATGACAGCGAAGGTTGGATTCGGGCCTGTTTACAGTGGCTCAACCAGGCCTGATCCAGGAAACGATCAAGCTTCAGTTCAATCTTAAAAAGACGGCAGTTAGACGAGTGATTCGTAAGACTGATGAGCACATGAATGCTCAGGATCTCGATCAGACGCAATCACAGTGACAGCCATCGCCAGTACACCTGTAGTCGCTGCACGTGGCAGGGTCAGGATGGGGTCAACAGCAAGAAGCAGAACAAGGATTGGAGGAATTGGAAGCTGAAAACTTGTTAGGGCTAACCCTATGGTTGGAACAACAGCAACACCATTCAACCCAGCAGCAGATATTCCAGTAACAATACCAAGAACAAGAACTTGGAAAAGAATTGCCGGAGAGAATTTCACTTCGAACAGATTAAGAGCGAACACAATTGCAATTATGTTATAAATTATATTTCCCATTCTGGAAATCAACAAACTCAATGAAGCAGCAGCCTCTGAATGGGAGCAGTTACGACCCATTTTCTCCATGGCTCGCATAATTGTTGGATAACAGGCAAGACTGCTCCCCGTTGATAGTCCGAGCAGGAACACAGAATCTGCTGGGTTGACGTCCGAAGAAGCTCGTTCAGCAGAGGTTGTAAAACGCTTGACAATGAGCCGGCTAACTCCGAGCGAAGCAAGTGACGCGAGAAGCATGCATATTGTGAGATTCAGCAATGAAACAACAATTTCAGAATTGATACTCGAAAAGGCTCCTGCAATTAAACAGATAACAACAAGAGGCGCAATCAGTAGAAGTTCATCAAGGACCTTCACTGAAAGATCGTAAATACCTCTGATTATTGTAAGAAGTGGTGCTGACTTATCCTTCGGAAGAAGAGAGAGACCCCAGCCCAACAGGACAGATCCACTAATCACTTTTAATGTTTGCCCTCGAGACGCATCACCAACAATATTATTAGGAAGAATTGTTTTAGCCCACCCAAACGGATCTGACGCTTCTGAAACAGCTGATGATAGAGTAAGCCTGATATCAGTCACATCCAACATATAAGTACCGATAGAAAGCCTCCCATCCGGAGAAAGCACACCTGGCTTTTGATACAGAGATAATAAAAGTGCAAATATAGATACGAAACCAATGAGGACGAGCAGAGAAAGGAAAAGACGTCGTGTGAATTTAAATTCTTGTTCAGGAGAGCTTGAAAGTGAAAATATTGAATAGGTTGAAATAACAACAGCAGTAAGAACCAAAGGAATAGCGGGAAATGATATCAACTGGATCAAGGTAAGTCCAAAAGAATTGAGAGCATCTGCAGCATCAGGGAGAAATAATCCTAGAATAAAAGCTGCTGGAAGGATAAAAAAGACAAACGCTTTAACAGTACGAAGTTTTCTCAGATATAAACGTAAGCTCAGGAAACTCAACTTAAACTTCTTGAAGTCAAAAGGAAATGTAGTCATTGATCAAGAGGCTCCTTTCTTGGAATTTTTGGAGGGAAGATCTGTATTAGGTTTATAGAAATCCGGAAATTCAGCAATGATTTCAGAATCGTCCTTGATTGAAACCTGTTTCGATAAATAGTAATCCAGAATAGAAGCCATTTCGTTATTAGCCTCTGTTGATAAATATATTGACTTTTGATCAACTATATCGTCGAATAGAACAGGTACATAATCAAGGGAGATCGCAGGCTCCTGATAAACAATTTTTTTAATTTCTGTTGCATCTCTGTAGATTCCATCCACTTCGCCTGCAAACAATGCCTCTTTGCATTTATCCCAATCTTCGTAGCCTATTTTTTCGGCATTAGGGAATAGGGCGCTAGCGTATGTATCGTATGCAGAACGCCCAATAAATCCAAGTTTGATGTTAGAGTTTAAAAGAACTCTCGCAAAATCACTGTCTGGAATATTTCCTTGGATATTAGCGATTGATTTTCGTTTGGCAAGAATTGAATGCCTGAAATTCATGTACTCATGAGGATGAGCATCAGACATTCGTGCATAGGTAGTACCAAGCTTTCCAATTGCCATGTCAAAATCATTGGCTCCAGAACGTCGTACTAAATCGTTAAAACTTGTTGAATCACGGTCGAACTTAACATCGACATCCAAGAAATTTGCAAAATTTCTAATTATTTCTACGTCATAACCAGCCAATTCTCCGCTGCTTTCATTGAAATAAAATGGTGGAGTTGTATATGGAGGAAGTCCAACCTTTAGATAACCACGCTCAATTATTCGGTCAATATATTTAATTTCAGCTGCATTCACCGAATCAGAACAAACAAACGGGATTAGAAGAACAAACGTGCAGATCAAAAAAGCAAAAAATCGTTTGTAGAAATCAAGGTAAATCATTTAAATTAAAATGACGAATTGGGTGACAAATAATGCTTGAATTCAACAAAATTGCTGGATGGATCTTGTAAGATAAATGTCATATGTTCATCGGAACGACCGGAAAATCGAGAAGATAAGCTAGAATAAACGAAAGAGCCGTACTGGGCAAGCACACTCTTGTAAAACTGCTGATATTCAGTGTGCTCAATGAACGTGATCCCAAAGTGACGTGGGTAAAAGCCACTGTTAGGTTGATTGTCATTGCGATTGGTCAGATGACAAACAAGTTGAAGGTTGTGAAACCCAAAAGTGACTCGGTCATCGAGAATCCGAAATGGTGTAGCCCCGATCACATCCCGGTAAAAGTTCAAACTCTTATCGAGTTCATAGGATGGAATCGCTACATGGATCAACATCCCTGAGGACAGTGAGGGTTGAAATTTATCTGATATCATGCCGACTTTAAGGATGTTTCCAAAGTATCAGAACGAAGTCGTTGACGCAAAGCCTGTAAAGGCAAAATACTCTGGAGACTAATATTGCCGAGATTAACGTCTGTACCAAAAAGATTAATCAGATGCGCCTGCAAGGCTTTTACTGGAGCTTCGAACAAAACTGATTCCAAACCAATGCTATTGACAAGATGAGTCAAGAGAGGAGTTTTGATGATTCCATCTTTATCAACAATTCCTGCTGTACCAGATTCGCGAGCCTCAAGTATAACGAACTCTGCACCTGCATCCAAAGACAATTGACAACTGCGGATCCAATCAGATGGACTCATTTGATCTGAGAGTTCTGGAGATTTGAAACCAACTTCACTGTAGACTGTAAAATCAGCCGAGAATTGATTAATTAAGTTTGAATATTCAACATCTGAGATTGTTATTGTTCCACGACTTAGTTCTACTGAACAAAAATCCCACCGTTTAAGCAAATCCCTGAAAGAATTCAAGTCGTTTTGTTGATAAAAATACTCAAAAAGTGTGCCGCCCGGAGTAGATTTAATCTTGTACTGATCCAGCAATCTCTTCTTTTCTTCAAACTCTGGATCAATCAACAAGCTTCCCCAGCCAAACTTTAAAATACCCACATATTTAGAATAAGAAGAAATATACGCCTTGAAAATTGAATAAGGAGTAGAAGCGTCAATAATGTGATTTAACGATTTCATAAAGTACAAACTGCACTATACAGAATTTACAGGAAAATCGAATTTAAAATTATATTGTTAGCCGATCAACACTAAAATGCCTTTCTGGCATTAATCCGAAGACTCCTCATCGTACCTAGCATTTAGTTCAATTATGTTAGCAGTCAATATAGCAATACAGATGATACCAAATAAAGCAAATGTAGATGATAAGAAGCGACCTAAAAATGAGATCGGTGTGACATCACCGTATCCTATTGTTGTTGCACTGACAAACGAAAACCACAACGACTTCAATATCGATCCAAAATGATCAGGGTCCATCTGCCCCTCAACTAAATACATAATTACTGCCAATGAATATGTAACAATGGCTAAAAGAGTTAATGGGAAAAAAGTCTTTGCAGGATGACTAAATACTATATATTTAACTCTAAGAATGATATCCCTCAAGTCGGAAAAATAAAATAAGATCAATACCTTCAACAAGTACAATGAAATCACGGGCAGAGAGGAATTGGGTAGAAAGTCAGTAATAAAAACTAATAAGGTCGAAAGGTCAACAATCGCTCGCAATTTCAAAGTAGATGTTAACAAGTGGATTGGTTTATAGCTATAAAGCGACCATGTATTCGCTATTTTACCAACGTAATCTGCGATAAAGAAAATTTCAATCAGTTCATAAGTATAGGGGATATAAAGTCGATAAAAAACAGGCTCAAGGCCCGTTTCCGTTGAAAGTGCAATCGCAAACAACAGTAATGCGATCGAGAGGTAAACAATATAATTGTAATTCGTACCTGAAAATCCACCCATATAATCTCCAAAGTACCAAAGATCTTGCTTGATACTTCTCTTATCTTTCACGTCTAGATGATTCCACGCTTAGTGATAAATAATCGAATCACAGACCATGCTCCTATTGTAACTTTTAATCCAGCCACAACATTTAAAATCGGAATATAAACATTCTGAGGTATGAATGCGAAGGGACTTGTAGGAAAAATGACAGACGTAAAACTCATCATTGCTATTACTATAAAAATAACAACAGCAAATTTTTCTACAATCGCAGCATTATAACGAATGTATAAGTCTTCAATCCTTTGAAGCCGTCCACTAACCATTAATAAGGTTATTGACGTGGCACCAGCGACACCAGCGGCAAAACCTCCTCCCGGACTTAGATGTCCTCGAATCGCAAGCTCAATGGCAAGGAAACCGATCAGAAGAGCTACAAAATCAAGCAAATTGATAATGACAGGGTCTTGAACACCAACCAATCGAGTTTCGGAATCTTCGGAATAGAGAAGTATTTTGACTCCCAATCCAGCAACAGTAAAAACAATCACCTCACCAATCGTGTCGAACAAGCGTGACCCAAGGATCACAGCAGTAACGGAGTTTGGAATATCAGCAATTTGAACGAGATAGTCGACGATAGAATTGGTATCCTTTTGTGTAGATTCTGGGACAACCAATAAACCACTGATAAAGACAAATGAAATCGCAATAAGATAAAAAGACGACTTTATGAGATCAGTGGAGAAATTATTTTGCTTCATGATATCTCCTCAGTAGTACTATCTGATTGACAATCAACACAGTAAATTTTATCTAAAAACTGATTATCTCTGTAATAATCAGTTTCAAGTAATTCTTCCAACAAAATTGGTGATTCAATGCAAAGTTGATTGCCATCCAGGATTGCATGTGGAGATCCAGCAAGTGTTTTGGATGAAAATAGATGATTATAATCATCTCTACTGTGGGTAAGTTTTGAGGGTTGAAGTACAATATTCATGCGTAATTCGCTAAACATAGATTTTAAATGCTCCATAAGAACCTGAGGCATCTCATAATCCTCGGAGACAACAATGACTGCACTGTAGCAAGCACGTATTGTGATGATATATAGAATCGACAATAATAATGTACCAACAAGAACTTCTGTCAAGGCAACATCTGGAGCCCCAAAAATTGCGTACAAAAGAGCTGCAAGCGAGCCCAAAAATGATCTATAAATTAGACCACGAATTGGAGATTGCGTACGTATTAACAAGATACCCAGAATTGGGAGTACAAGTTCAACTGGTAGTAGGAAAAGAGTTCTGGTAGGCATTTATCGATTTGTCAGTACAGCAAAGAGATAGGAAAAAATGGTATTCCACAAAACAAATGAAATGGTCACGACAGCCAAAATTGGCCATTGATTAGGAGCATAAACAAGAAGTCCAGTGATAATTAAAACGGATCCAACGGTATCCGCAACTGTCAACATATGCAATTTATACAAGAGATTATGTGACTTGTTCAAAAGCGGAGTTGTGCCCCAGAACCAGAGAATTAGGCCGACTATGATTAAGACATTAGAGCTAAGAAGTTGAATGTTCATTTTACTCCTTTAATTCAGTTAAAGCCAAAATAAGCATTCCCGCGTCGCCTGCTATCAGAATAACAGCGCCCACACTGCCAATCATCCAATCATTTCGAAAAATTCCAAAAGTAAGGATAACTAGTGCTATTTTATTGCTAAAGCTACCTGCAACGGCAATACGCTCGCTTAACGAGGATGAGCGCGCAACAGCAGCAATTGATAATGATGATGCTATGAGCATTAACAAGATAAAACTATAATGTATTGGCAATAATAATATTGGCTCGATCATGGCTGCTTCCTCTTGTCACCCACAAGATGAACAATCCAATGTTCTTCATCGTGATTTCCAGCAACAATCGACATAGGTGTTGACGTGATTGCAATTACCTGAATAAATTGAGCGAATCTCGAGCCTCGAAGTGTGAATTGACACATCGGTTGTACTGTGAAAATATCGATTGGGCGCTTAATACGAATAATTTGCCATGTTTCAGTAATTAGATTGGGTATTATTTTAATGATAGTAATAATTGAAGGGATGAGAGCTTTTAATTGAAGAGACTTGTAGGTACCCAAAGGAATAATACATGCAATGATTAAACCGATTATCAAATTAGGGATCCCGAAATTTGACGTAATTAGAAGCCAACAACTCAGTCGAAAGGCGAGCGTTAACACTAATCGGATAAAATTTGCCATCGTAGTAATTTAGATTTTAAAGTAAAGAAGATTAGCTAATAGTAATGCTGCCACAACAAAGGGGGCTCCAACCAAATCCAGAGTCCGAGTGACTGGTTTTACAATTTTAACTGCTTGCAATCCAACCACGGATGCATAAAGAATAATACCCAATCCTGTTGCACTCAAAGAATTCATAATATTATCGTAGGTAAGCACAGACCAGTTGTTTATACTGAATGAAACTATTGCAATGGCGCAGGCCACTAAATAAAACTGATTAAAATACCACTTGAATTTTATTTGCTGAACATCCTTATTAATTGCAATATCATGATTTTTTCTCAAAAATACCTGAATTCTGGACCATATCAAACGAACATAGACTGTTGTCGTCAGTAATGTTGACGTAGAAACGATTATTTTTGCATTTGTAGGAATATCTCCCTTTAGCAATGTTTTTGTGATAAAACCTGATGTTAGAGGGAATGCCATAACTGATAGGCTTGCAATTACAAATACAATTAAGGATGCATAATTCTGGAATTTTGTGAGTCCTGGTTGATGGTCTGAGTTTGAGGTGTGATGTTGACTCTTTTCGTGATGCTTGTGCGTAGCAGGATCTTCCGGATTTAAAGTTGAAAAAAGTAATGCCTTGCAAACACCATGTTGCATGGCATAAATACAAGCATATGTAGGAGAAAGAATCGCTAAACCAAGCTGGGATACGGAACTCCAACCAAGAGCACGTCCATCATCCCGCTCAAAGACAGCATAAAGAGCTGCAACAACAGCACTTAATACACCAATGACAACCAGTGAATTGGCTATGGGTACCAAATCTCCGCTCATTCTTGCGATTGGAGCGATTCCAGCACATGTCACACAACCAGCAAGGATGGCTGAGGACTGAGGGGATGCATGTGAGTAAATATTTGGAACCCACAAACCACAAATAAAGATGCCAGCTTTGGTTAACAATCCAGCGACAATCAAACACAATGCAATTGGTGTGGCATATGAAAGATCTTTAATTAAAAAAGTTGTGGAAAATTGAAAGGCACTGATCACTCCTATTAAGTAAATCAGCATGGCCAATCCGCCACCAATTAGATACTGGAAAGAGAGGAAAAGAGATTTGTTATCGTTTCGATCAGCGATCAAAAGAAATGCACAAAATCCAGTTAATTCAAGTGCGATGTATATGCTGACTAGATCGACTGCGGAAAACGACACGATCAGAGCCGTCAGCAAAACCAATGCTATTTGATAGAAGTAATGACTTAAAAATTTACGGAACAACAACAGTGATGTGAAGATAGAAAAACTCGTGCCAAAGAGAAGAGGATACGTATATTGATCAAAACTAAATTGAATTCCACCGATCCACATCAATGTATAGCTTGTTTCCCAGGAGTTAAAAATACCTGCTAGCGAGAATGCCGAGAGTGCAGCTAGATAAGCCAGTGAGATTGGGAAAAAAATTCTATGAAAGACACATCCCAAAAAACCAATCGTTGCTGGTAGAAATGTTAGTAATGCGTAAAAAAGTGGAGACTCAATCATTTTTCCAAATCTTTGTAGCGCAGGAGAGGGGTAGTACGACTCAACCGCAGCGCGATAGCGCACAATAAAGCTTGTGTCGCAAATCCAATCACGATTGCGGTTAAAATGATAGCTTGAGGATATGGATCGGAATAATTAGCGTAACGAGGGCTATCAGAGATGATTGGTGTTTGGGATCCAGAATAGGCCGCAATCAATACAAAAATACTGATTGTCGCGGTATCGATAACATCCAAGGAAAACAAAGAACTAATAATCGTTTTGGAATTGAGAATTCCGAAACAACCAATAATCAAAAGAGCAACGAGAGGTATTGAAAGAATTAGGCCGACTTGCATCTCACAAGTTTATATAGACAAACTCTAATTGCCCTGATTATGAGATGTCAAGTTGATGGCAGCTCAAACGCGGATTTTCTCATCATTAACCCTTCATACGAACCCAAGTGGCTGGAATGTCCCTTTGCTCTCACAACGCCTGAAGTAGGTGGTCTGTGCCCCTTCACTGTATAGTGATGAATTGGAGTCGAACGCGCAGAATGTCGCTTGACACGGGCGAGAAGCAGCAACTGATCAACTCGCATCAGACCCATGGGACGGACACTGGGTCGCCGGAGGTGCAGGTTGCGATGCTGACGGAACGAATCAGTCGTCTCAGCAGCCACCTGCAGAAGAACAACCACGACTTCTCATCGAGACAGGGGTTGCTCAAGATGATCGGACGTCGAAAGCGTCTGCTGAGCTACATGCGTGGCAAGAGCGAGCAGCGCTATACAGACATCATCGGCAAGCTTGGCATTCGCGGTTGATGAATCTCTGCATCAAGATCCAATGATCCAGAGTTCCATGTCCTATGGGCGATCAACGCAAAGCGCTGCCCTTTGAGCCGGACAGGGCCAAGACAAAATCGACGTCATCAACTGGGAAAACCCAAGTCCAGGCGTCTCAAGCCATTCCAAAATCCGTGGCCAACCGCATGGCACGGCGAGTTGCCGTGTTCACCGGTCTGCCAACCATTGCTGGGATGGGTGTTTTTGTGGGCAGTTATGTCCTGATCACCCGTGGCATCGCAGACATTGCTCCAGGAACAACCCTTGCAGCATCGGGCTTCTGTTTCCTTTTGGGACTTGGAGGTCTGAGCTACGGGGTTCTGTCAGCCAGTTGGGAGTCCAAGAATGGCACTCTGTTGGGCTTGGAAAACATTCGAACGAATGTTCAGCGGCTACGCAGCTCCATCAGGGCCAAAAAACAAGATCCGTCTTGACTAACCGGTGACCAACTGACCACTGCACCGTGCTGAGAACTGTTCAGATTGCAGAGCACGGCTAGCGGACAAAGGGTCCCTTACACAAAATTGCGATCCAAGTCGCACATACCGAACGGACTCTCCAAGACGAACTGCAGCGATCACTGGAACCTTGATGCCAAGTTCCTCACGGTCTGGCCTGTGCTGCTGCAGGCACTCACGAAGTTTGTGTTGGACGGTGATGTCGCTTGCTTGTTCGCCGGATAACTCCACAAGCAGCAACTGAACATCGTCGATAGCACGGCAGTCATCAATGATCAGTTGCACCCGTTCATCACGTCGGTCGACACCAGCCCAGACGAGGAGTCTTGTTTCTGCAATCAGATGGTCGGAGAGACGGGCATAGCTCTTGGGAAAGACGACGGCTTCGCAGCTGCCGGTGAGATCCTCCAACTGCAAGATGGCCATACGATCGCCTTTGCGCGTGGTGACTTGGCGCAGTTCGCTGATCATCGCAATCGCACTCACTTTGGTTTTATCCGGTTGTTCTTCAAGGGAACCGAGACCGATCGGAGCAAGCAGCTTTGCCGGGGCTGTGAGTTGTTTAAGGGGATGATCCGATAGATAGAAGCCGACAAGATCCTTTTCGAGACGCAGCTTCTCGGCAGGGGGATAGTCGGCAACAGGAGAGGCCTTGGGAGCCAGGCTCAGATCAGCCGGACCGTCATCATCCTGCGTTGAACCGGCCATCAGATCGAACAGGTTGCCCTGACCACTATCCCGATCCTTCGCCCTTGATGATGCCCAATCAAGCAGAAGATCCAGATCAGCCATCAACTGGGCGCGGTTGCCACTGTCATCAAGCGCGTCCAAAGCACCGCAGTGAATCAAGGCCTCAAGGCCACGTCTGTTAAGTGCGGAAGATGGCAATCGATCGCAGAGATCAGCCAAGGAACGGAAGGCCCCACCACACTCTCTCTCTGAGATCAATTGGCGGATCGCTCCATCTCCGAGATTTCGAACGGCCGAGAGGCCGAACAAAATACGTTCTCCGGTGGGAGTGAAATCAATTCTCGACGCGTTCACATCGGGCGGCAGCACTTCAATCCCCATGGCGTTGCAGTTGGAGATGTAGCGCTGAACTTTGTCCGCAGCCCCAGCATTCACCGTGAGCAAAGCTGCCATGTAGGCCACGGGATAGTGGGCCTTCAGATATGCCGTTTGATAAGTCACCGCTCCATAAGCAGTGGAGTGGCTTTTGTTGAAGCAGTACTCAGCAAAGAGAACCATCTGATCGAACAATTCATCGGAAATCGACTCGGCAACCCCTCGTTCTGATGCCCCTTTGACGAAAATTCCACGATGCTTCTGCATTTCGGACACCTTTTTCTTGCCCATTGCTCGGCGCAGCAGATCGGCCTGACCCAGGGAGTAACCAGCAAGATCCTGGGCAATTCGCATGATCTGCTCCTGGTAGACCATGATTCCGTAGGTCTCACTGAGGATCGGTTCAAGAGTGGTGTGGGCGAAGTCGATCGCCTCGCGTCCGTGTTTGCGGTTGATGAACTTGGGAATCAGCCCTGCATCCAATGGACCGGGACGGTAAAGAGCAAGGATCGAAGAAATGTCCTCCAGGGATGACGGCTTGAGATCACGGACGATCTGACGCATGCCACTGGACTCAAGCTGAAAAATACCCTCGAGATCCCCTCGTGCGAGCAAGGCAAAGGTATCGGGATCCTGGGGGGGCAAGCGGTCTGGATCTACCCGTTCTCCACTGCTCACCTCTACCAGCTCAAGAGTTTTGTCGATCATCGTGAGGTTCTTGAGCCCCAGAAAATCCATCTTCAGAAGACCCATCGACTCAACGTCCTCCATGAAGTACTGGGTGATCACCTGACCATCGTTGTTGCGTTGCAGCGGCACCAACTCGTCGAGAGGATCAGCTGCGATCACCACACCGGCGGCGTGAACACCAAACGTCTTGTTGGTACCTTCGATTCGCATCGCCATATCGACCCAGCGTTTCACCGTCGGATCGGATTCGTACTTTTCGCGAAACTCAGGATTTGGAGACTCCGAGCCGATCATCGCCTTGAGTTTTGCTGGCTTCCCGCGAACCACTGGAATCAGTTTCGCCAGCCTGTCTGCATCGCCATATGGAATGTCCAGCACGCGGGCAACGTCCTTGAGCACAGCTTTGGAGGTCATCCGGTTGAAGGTGATGATCTGTGCAACCTTGTCTTCCCCGTAGCGCTCGGTGACGTAGTCGATCACCTCGCCTCGGCGCTCGATGCAGAAATCGGTGTCGATATCTGGCATCGACTTGCGCTCAGGGTTCAGGAATCTCTCAAACAAAAGGCCATTGCTCACTGGATCGATGTTGGTGATTCCAAGGGCGTAGGCCACGAGTGACCCTGCAGCGGATCCCCGTCCAGGACCAACTGGGATGTTCTGCTCTCGTGCGAAGCGGATGTAATCCCACACCACCAGGAAATAGGTGGGAAAGCCCATCTGCTCCATGATCTGCAATTCATGGGCCATGCGATCGGCATACAGGGGATCAACCGCTGAATCAGCGTTCAACTCCAGGCGATCGCGCAAGCCCTGCTCGGTGACCTCTCGCAGGTACGTCACAGCAGTGTGACCCTCTGGGATCGGGAATCTCGGCATCTGATAGTGGCCGAGGATGTCGTACGCCTCCACTTTCTCAGCCACCTTGACGGTATTGGCGATTGCTTCCTCGACAACCGTTGGCTCCAAGTGATCAGCGAAGAGACGTTTCATCTCCTCTTCACTCTTGATGTATTCGGTGCCGGTGTAGCGAAGTCGTTTCTCGTCGCTGATCAGCTTGCCGGTCAGCACGCAAAGCAAGGCGTCATGGGCCTCTACGTCCTGCTTGCTGAGGTAGTGGGCATCATTTGTGGCCACCAACTCGATTCCAAGTTCACGGGCGATTTTGACGATCTCGACATTGACAATCCGATCTTCCGGAGAGCCATGGTCCTGAATCTCAAGATAGAAATCCTCTCCAAAGATGTTCTGATACCAACGCGCCACATCACGGGCAACTTCAGGCCTGCCGCGAAGAATCGCTTGAGGGATCTCCCCTCCCAGACAGGCCGTCGCCACGATTAAGCCCTCGCTGTATTGCTTGAGGAGATGCTTATCAATGCAGGCACGCGAAAAAATTCCACGGCCACGCATGCCTCGCAGATGACTGATGCTGGTGAGCTTCACCAGGTTTCGGTAACCCGTGGCGTTCTTGGCAAGAACAACCAGGTGATAACGCTTTTCCTTTTTTTGCTGCGGATCGTCGATTGAGCCATTGATCACGTACATCTCATTGCCGATGATCGGCTTGAGATCGGTGCCTTTGCACAACTTCAGCAACTCGATGGCGCCGTACATGACGCCGTGATCGGTTAGCGCAACGGCAGGCATTCCCAGCTGCTGAGCCCGCTCCACCATGCCAGGCAGCTGCGATGCCCCGTCCAGAAGGCTGTAATCGCTGTGGTTATGGAGTGGTACAAAAGCCATAGTCACAGCCTAGGACCCTACGCAAGATCAAGCGTGAGCCCTGACTAGCTAGCACCACATCTGGTGCCGGTTAGGGAATCAAGGCCGCGGATGGGCGTTGTGCGTCGACCCCCGCAGCCTGTTCGTACTGATGGGCCACCTGAAGAATCCGAGCCTCCTCGAGCACGTTGCCGATCAGTTGTACCCCGATTGGCAAACCAGCACTGCTGAATCCACAGGGAACACTGATGGCTGGCAAGCCTGCAAGATTCACCGGAATCGTGAGCAAGTCAGCCAGATACATGGACAAGGGGTTGTCTGCGTGGGCACCCGCGAGGAAGGCCGTGGATGGAGCCGTCGGCGTCAGCAGAACATCCACGCTTTGGAAGGCCACATCAAAGTCGCGACGGATCAAGGTCCGCACCTGCTGAGCTTTTTTGTAGTAAGCGTCGACGTACCCAGCGGAAAGGGCGTAGGTGCCGATCAAAATCCGACGCTGCACCTCAGCGCCAAATCCCTCGGCGCGACTGCGGGCCGTCATGGCTGCCAGGGACTCCGCATCGGCAGCTCGATAGCCGTATTTGACGCCGTCGTAGCGGGCGAGGTTGGCCGACGCCTCTGAAGGCGCGATCACGTAGTAGGTCGCGATGCCATCGGTAAAGCGAGGACAACTCACATCCACGAGCTCAGCGCCGAGAGACTCCAACTGAGAGGCCGCCGCCATCACGGACTGCTTGACCTCAGGATCCAGGCCCTTGGCCTCGAAGCACTCGCGAATCAGACCAACCCTCAATCCCTGAACCGATTGATTCAGCCCGGAGATGTAATTGGGAACAGGAACGTTGAGACAGGTGGAATCACGCGGATCAGGACCGGCCATCACCTGTAGAAGCTCCGCAGCGTCGGCAACAGAGGATGCGAACGGACCCACCTGATCAAGAGAGCTGGCAAACGCGACAAGCCCCCAGCGACTCACACGTCCGTAGGTGGGCTTGAGACCCACCACACCGCAGAAGGAGGCGGGCTGTCGAATCGAGCCTCCGGTGTCGGAACCGAGGGCCGCGATGCACTCTCCAGCGGCTACAGCGGCCGCACTTCCCCCGGAACTCCCGCCAGGAACATGATCTGTGTTCCAAGGATTAGCCGTGGGGCCAAAGGCAGAGGTCTCGGTGGAGCCGCCCATGGCGAACTCGTCCAAGTTGGTCTTGCCCATCAACACGGCGCCGGAAGACCACAGCCGCTCGGTCACCGTTGACTCATAGGGAGGCACAAACGTCTCCAGCATCCGACTCGAACAGGTGGTGCGAACACCGCGGGTGCAGAGGTTGTCTTTGATGGCCAGGGGAACTCCGGCCAGAGCGCCGAGCTCTTCGCCTGCTGCACGGGCGGCATCAATACGATCGGCATCGGCCCGCGCCCGATCGGCCGTCAGCTCCACAAAGGCATGGATCTGGGCATCAACGGATTGGATGCGCTCCAGTTGCTGGTCCACCAGCTCCCTGGACGACACCTCGCCATCCAGCAGTTGCTGACGCCACGCGCTGATGGTCATCTCCGACAAACGGACGCTGCGGCGACGCTATCAGTCGTCGGTTCAGCCGTCGGCGGCGATGGTGAGGGGTTCTCCGCGCCGTGTTCGCAACACGGTGTGGTTCATCGACGACGGCTGTTCTGAGCCGATGTCCTCAAGAAATTTTCCAAGTTCTCGCTCCAGTCCCCGACGCGTGACGAAGGGGCCGAACCAGTAGGTGACGTCTGGACCTTCGGTTTCCACCCTGGCCCACCAGGCCATGCCGAGTCCGTTGGCGAGACTGCGCAACGGCCGGATCAGAGGACTCATGCAACCGAGGATTCTTCCCGGCATTTTGCACGGCTGAGGGCGAATGCGCTGTTAGATCAAGACGATAGTTGGATGCTCTGATCAAACCGGATCGAGGTGCTGTCGGGCGGTTGACTGAGATCCAAAGCAACCTCTGGCAACTCAGCGTCTGAAGCATCGTCGAGAGGCAGATTTTGGTTTTGATCAGGCTGTTGGTTTTGATCAGGTTGCTCTGACGCAAGAGGCTGTTCTGACTCAGGAGGCTGTTCCGATGCAAGAGGCTGTTCCGACGCAAGCGGCTGCTCCATAGCAAGAGGTTGTTCTGATTGGGATGGATGTGTTGATGGATCGATTTGTTCTGATGAATCGGTCTCTTCTGATTTGAGCGGCTGTTCTGACTGAGAAGGCTGTTCTGACTGAGAAGGCTGTTCT
>MDTB01231605.1_pt1 | contig 30402 bp, 30 predicted proteins | sample 811161 | NCBI WGS metagenome assembly MDTB01 (sample SAMN05326650, study PRJNA326480) | marine metagenome | isolation source: seawater | place: Mediterranean Sea | collected 2009 | reverse complement strand
CTGCTGTATACGTACGCGTGGGTTCGAACCCCACTTCGCGCAATGCTCATTTAGCTCAGTTGGTTAGAGCATCGGTCTTATGAGCCGAAGGTCGACGGTTCGAGCCCGTCATTGAGCAGATCCAATGTGAACAACGAAGCGAATAATAAAAGGGTCCCATTAAGGGATAAAGGGTTCTATAGCTCAGTTGGTTAGAGCACACGACTGTTAATCGTGGGGTCGGAGGTTCGAACCCTCCTAGAATCGAATAGCCCGGTTAGCTCAGTCGGTAGAGCGCCAGACTTTTAAGTTCGAATAAATCTGGTGGTCGTGGGTTCGAGTCCCACATCGGGTGTTAAACTTTTTTTATAAATTTTGTGAATCTAGTACTTTTCTTATAATTTTATAAGATATGAATACTATGAATCCTACTCCTAACAGAACAAAGTATAATCCAAAAGAAATATCTTCTAATGAAGAATCTAAATTCATTCCAAATATTGATCCAAACATTGATACTAAGGAAACTAATAGTATTACAACATCTAAATTCAAAGAAGTTATTGCAATATTATTTCTTTTATCTGCAAATTTAATATCGGCCATTTGAATTAAAATTTCTATTTCTTTTGCCATTCTATTTAAATTCTTAACATCTTCTTCAAATTGATTTTGATAAATATTAATAATTTTACCAAATTCATCAACCATACCTATTTCATTTACAATTTTTAATTTATCATTATGAAATTCATTAATTTGAGTTAAAGTTTGTTGTATTTCTTGGTATTGATTTCTTAACAAAAGAAGATCATGAAATATTTTTGCAATATCACCCAATTGCTTTGTTTGGATATTATCTGAAGTAAACTTTGAGATATTAATACTAATTTTTTTTATTTTTTTATCGAGTTTATCTGAATGAAAAATCAATAACATTTCTATAAAATTAAAAATAGTTAATTTATTATCGCTATTGGATAATAAATTACAAAATTCAGCAACTTCAAAATTATTCGTATTTAAAACTGTTAATAGTCTAGGTTCTGTTGAAGTATATATACAAGCAATTGGAAATAGTTTAATTAAAAATCCATCATTTTTTGTTATTATTTGAGCTATGTCTCCCTCAAAATCTAGTTTAATAATTCTAATATCTCTCTGATTAAAATTATTATATAGAGATTTTAATTGATTATATTCAATAATATCATTTTTGATACATTTTAAATTCTCATCATATTGTTTAAAATGCAACATATTTTAATTATTAATAAAAAGAATTATAAACAAGTTTTTAATTCTATTAATAAAAAGATCTGTAAGACAGATCTTTTTATTTAATCTTGAATTTTTTTACTATCTGAAATAATAATCTAAAGGTTAATAATGGAAAAAAGAACTTTTGTATCATTAAGTACAATTCCGACTAGAATAAATGATATAGAACCAGTGTTAGAGTCTTTAATTAATCAAACCGTAAAACCTTATAAAATATTTATTAATGCTCCAAAAAAATATGCTAGATTTAGTGAAAAACTTGTTATTCCTGAATTCTTATCTAAAAAAAAATTTAAAGATGTTGTTGAAGTTTATTATACCGATGAAGATTATGGCCCTGCTACTAAATTTATTGGTAGTTTAATTAATAAAGAAATAAAACCTAATGATTTGCTTTTAATTACTGATGATGATATAATTAAACAAAATAAATGGATTGAAATATTATTAAAAAATCATAAAAACAACAGAGTAACGAGTTTTGTTGAAAGAAGTTTAGGAAATAAAATTATTTGGGGATATCTTGGTTATGTTTTTCAAAAAAAATTTATTAATTTACAAGAAGTTGTTAAATTTTACAAATCAGTTAGTAGTAAATGCTTTTTAGTTGATGATCACTGGTTAACTGGTTATTGCCATTATAAAAAATTAGAAATTTATAATGTACCTATTTCATTAGCCGTCATTATTAATAAAAATGGTTTACCCATGAATAAAGATGCTCTGGTAAATATCGAAGGGGATAATAGTAGAGGAATAGTTTCACAAAGATGTCGTAATGTCATCAAAGATCAATATGGTGTAGAATTTCCATTTTGGTGTTGCTTGGGTTGTTGCAAATTTGGTTATCCAATTAAATTTGAAGAAGGTTTTGGAAATGTAAAAAATAATTCTTTTATGAAATTTATTATTATGATGTTGGTTATTGCTGCTGCAATGAAATATTTATCAGTTAAGAATGAAACTATTTTACTGGTTACATCATCATCTCTTTTGTTGTATGGATTGAATTATAATAATATTACAAAAATAGAAAAGTTTCAAAATACAATTCCGAATAAACTTGTTCAAACCTATTATAACAAATTTAAGATTCCTAATAAAGTCTATCAAAATTTACAAAAATTTGCTCCTGAATATGAACATATTCTTTACGACGACACAGAATGTATAGCATTTATCAAAAAATATTATAGCCTTAGTGTAGCAATGGCATTTGAAAAACTTAAAGGAGCTCATAAAGCTGATCTTTTCAGATATTGTTACTTGTATAAATTCGGTGGTGTTTATCTAGATATCAAAACAGAACTTATCATGCCACTTAATAAAGTATTTAATAAAAATCAAACTTATTCCGTTTTATCAATTGTTAAAGATACAATTTATCAAGGAATTATTGCAACTCCTGCAGGTAATCCAATTTTCCTAAAGTTAATTCAATTTATGGTTGATCTACTTGCTAGTAAAAGACAGTTTCATTACATTATTTTTACTGCAGATTTTTGGCACAAAATAAAAGAAGAATGCGAAGAAAAACCAAAATTAGGATTAAATGTAAATAAAACAGATCCAAATTTTAATTATTATTTATTTCAAGAAAAATGTTCAAAAGATGCAAATGATTGTTATGATGGATTAGATAAATATCAAATGTGTTGTTTTGTATATGATAATGGAAAGAAAGTTTTAAAAACAAGATATTCTGATTTTCCATGGTAATTAATCTTCTATATTAATATTATTCTTAAATTTTTCATTGTCTTTGACATAATCAATTATACTATTTATTATATCATCACCAAAAAATTTTTTAATACCATAGTTTTTAATTTTGTTTTTAAACTCTTCTTTATTTTTTAAAATATCCTCAAAAGATATTGATTCAACAAATTCATTTTTATATTTTACGGTTATTCTTTCATCTTTAACACGAACATAATAGCCTGATTCACATATACCATTTTTGTCAATATTAGTGCACAAGATAAATGGTTCGTTTTTTATATTTGAGAAAAAATTAGATATTGATTTATCCGGATTTTCTATTTGAGTTAAATAATATCTCCATTTATCTGAATGATCATCTGAATATTTACACTCAATAAAAAATGTATCTTTGGGTATTTGTTGATAATCATTTAATTTTAAACATTCAGTAAGTTTGTCTTTCCTATAAATTACTTTATCTAAACTTGTGTATTCTCTTGGATTATCATTTTTCTCTATCTCGTATATATTTTTAGAATATAAATATTTTTCATTTGTACTCTTATTGACCTGTGCTGGGCTTAAAAAATAAAATGCAGGATCAACAATGTATATTTTATTTTTGCTTTTTGGTACTGCCAATGCAACATGAGATATGTCAAGGTAAAAATAATTACTATATTTTCTAGGAATAGTCGCTGGAACTAAATAACTTTTAACATTATAGTTATTAGTTAGGTAATTTTTCAAGTACATAGATAATGCAATACAATTCCCACAATTTAATTTCTCAATTGATTTTTTAGAACTATAATTTTTAATAATGTAAGGAAAAGTTGAGAATGCTGTATTCTTGTAGGTATCTTGTAATGCTTTTATTAATTTCTTTTGATCTATATCTTGTTCTAAATTACCAAATTTTTTAATTTTTAATTTGTGATACATTAATATCAAATAGAAAATAAATATTATCAGGTTTTAGATATTTCTAGAATGGCTTCAAATCAAGAAGTCAAAGAAAAAGCTAAAAAATTATTATTTGATTTTAAAAATAGTAAATTGGCTACCAAACATAAAAGAATAGCTTAGCTATTCTATTTAATTTTCTCATATTATCATAAAAGAAAGAGTCTGGATGAATATTTAGATTCTGAATACAAGATAATCCCGTCTGGAGGAAATTTTAAAGAAATTATTTTATCATCATTTTCTACCAATAAAATCAACTTTTAATAGTCTGAAACCAAGTTAAGAAAAGATCTAACATTTATTATATTTTCTAAAATCTGCTAATGACAATAATTTTAAAAAATTTAAATGAAGATATTTTAATAGAAATTTGTGAAAATATAGATATTGACTCTCTATTTTCATTTAGTTTAGTAAACAAAAAATATTATTCCTCCTTTAAAAATTATATAAAATTTAAATACAAGGAGCTAATTGTTACACTAAAAAATAAAAAAGGTAGATTTTTTATTAGACATAATGATGTTCATGATTTAAATTTGTTAGATTTACCTAATGATTTTAAATTTCTACTTAAGTTATTGATAATATTTAATAATAATTCTAATAGATCAAATTACTCAACATGGTACAATAATGATAGGTTTGATGAATTATCCCATCCTCCAAATAAATCCACTTCTAATAAAAATGTTTCTATTTTGTGGTATAATCAAAGTAGGTATAAATTAAAAAATATAAAAAATAATAATACTTATCTTAATTTGTTAAATTTATATAGAGGCTTAGGTCATGATTTTTCATTGTTTAATGTTAAAGGAACTAATAAATATTTTTTGGATTATCAAGGTGGGTCTCATGGTTATGATTATGATGATAATATAGATAGAATAATAAATACTGAGGAAAGCAAATTGTATTTTGTTACATTGGATGAAGCAATGAAGATTATACTTTCAGATAAAAAATTTGATTTTTTTTCTCATAGCTAATATTTATTATCTTTATGCGTTCCCAACAATCTTTATACCCAACCGATTTTTATCTTTCAAGACCTTATTGCAGTGATCAACTTCATAGTATTATATCTTATATATCACTTCACACTAGGATAGGTTTATATTTACCAAGAAATAAATGTCCATTTTATGCTCCTATGGTTAGAGATGGTCCTTGTAGAAATTGTTTAACTGAACCTAAAGATCATAAAAAATTTTATTTGTATTCTCATTTTGTCAGAAGAATTCAGCTTCTATTTTTTAGATACAAGTTTAATAAGATAATAAAGAATAATTTTAATATTGTAAAGTTACATCATCCCGCAAATATTATTAAATACAAACATAAATACTACAGAAGATGGAGTGATTACACTTTAACTCAATATTTAAAAAAAATTGATAATATATTATATTGATTCATAAATTCATAAGTGTCTGTGTACTGCAAAAGTCTAATCAAGAATCAAGGGAGGCATCCGTAAATGCAGCAGACAGCTTTTTATTTCCAGACAGCAAATGTTTTTTTTTGACAATAAAAAAAAGGAAATAGCATCCCAAGCGGTGTAGCTCAGTGGGAGAGTGCCGGGCTCATATATTATATAGACATCCGGAGGTCATTGGTTCGAATCCTTTTGCCGCTATAAATCAATTAAAAAAAAATTTTTTATTTTATTTATATGAATGAATTTCTTTTAGGTACAATGGTAGGTTTAGTACAAACTGTGGTTGGTCATCCTTTAGATACTTTGAAAACAATTTATCAAAATCAATCACAAGTTGGCTCTAGAAAATTTCCCGTTACAACTTTGTATAGGGGAGTATCATATCCGATGGTATCATCGGTAATTACTAATGGTTTTTTATTTTATTCACAAGATAACATTAACTTCTTTTTTAAAAATAACTTTATTTCGGGTTTTGTATCTGGATTTATGGTAAGTCCTTTAATTAACATATTCGAAGTTTATAAAATCAGAAAACAGATAGGAAATAATAAGACAAATAAAATTTTTTTTAAAAAAGATTTATTATGCTTAGGTTTATCAGCAACATCAACAAGAGAATCTATTGGTGCTTGTTTATACTTTGGATCTTACAATTATTTACATGATAAAAAAAAATATAGTCCTTTTTTTAGTGGTAGCATTGCAGGTCTAACTTCTTGGTTTTTTACTTATCCGATTGATGTTATAAAAACAAGATTACAATCAGGAGAATCATATGATTGGAAATCAGCTATTAATAAAGGAAATCTTAAATCAGGTTTAGGAGTATGTTTATGCAGAAGTATTATTGTTAATGGATTTTCTTTTATGGCATATGAAAATTTCAAACATCAAAAGAATCAACAAAGTTAATTTTATCATTTTGTGATTCTATTAAATTTCTTCTAGCTAATTGAGCCATTAGTAAATCTAATATTACAATACTAGCCATAGCTTCAACAATAGGAATTGCCCTAGGCACAACACATGGATCATGTCTTCCTTTAGCTTGTAAAGTTACGTCTTCACCGCGTAAGTTGACTGTCTCTTGGTCCAAGGAAATAGTTGCTGGTGGTTTAAATGCAATTGAAAATTCTATATTTTCACCATTAGTTATTCCTCCAATAATTCCACCATTGTTATTTGTTTCAGTTTTAATATTACCATCTGAATTTATCCATTTATCATTATGTGTGCTTCCTTTTTGCTCAATGCATGAAAAACCACTTCCTATTTCAAAACCTTTTGTTGCTGGAATTGACATCATGGCTTGAGCCAATAATGCTTCAGTTTTATCAAAAACCGGTTCTCCTAATCCCTTTGGACAGTTTTTGATAATACATGTTACTTTTCCACCAACAGAATTACCATTTGATTTTAGCTCTAAAATTAAATCTTCCATTTTCTTTGATACCTCATTACTTGGACACCTAGTGATATTCTCATCAACCATATTCCTATCAACAAAATCAGGAATAGTATCAAGCTTAATGTTACCAACTTGAGATACAAATGCACAAATTTTTACATTAAATTTTTCTAATATTTGATCTGCAACAGCACCTGCAATTACTCTACCAATAGTTTCTCTTGCCGAGCTTCTACCTCCCCCTGAAGCAGCATGTATTCCATATTTCCATAAATATGTAAAATCAGAATGTGAAGGTCTTGGAATGTAACTTTCTTTTGAGAAAACATAATCTTCAGGTCTAGTATTTTTGTTATTAACAATAATTGTCAAAGGAGTACCTAAAGTTTTTCCATTTTCCATTCCTGATAATACGATTAATTTATCGGCTTCATCTCTTGGAGTAGTTATTGAACTTTGTCCGGGTCTCCTTCTTGAAAGTTGTTTTTGTAATTTTTCTAAATCAAGGTCAATATTTGGTGGAGGAGTATTAATTGTAACACCTACGCTCATACAATGTGATTCTCCAAAAGTTGTTATTTTGTAGTAATTACCAAATGTGCTCATTATTTTAAAAATGTAATCGATTGTTTAACTATTTTTTGACAATATTCTAGATATTATATGACTATCAGGAATTTCAAACATTATATCATTATTTTTATAAAAATGACTGTTTCTAATAAGATTCATAATAATAGTTTCAAGCATCTTACATCTAAAATATTTTGTTGATAATTCTTTATTGTTAATAATACAACAATGTAAGTGCAAGTGGTAGAAAGATGGATGATAATGAAAAAAGAAATATAATTGATTTTTGTTTATATCATATTGTTCGGCTACTTTAATACATTCTTCTTTCATTCTTAAAAGTATGGGTATATGCTTTTTTCTAAGATCTCTAATTGTCATTAGGTTTTCAACAGGAATTGCTAAAATATAAAAGCTATCTTTACACTTATCTTCTTTCCAGGTTATGTTTTTGATAATAACAATATCATCATTTTTGAAGAAAATTTTTTCTTGTTCAGAATTATTGTAAATAATATTTTTGATCCATTTAGTATTTGTTTTATAGATTCCATTTATATATGGTAAAATTTTATTTTTATATTCTTCGGGTGTTTCATTGAGTATAATATATTTTGATTTTTTTGGAAAATTATTATGTTCTTCACAAGGATAATAGATATTAATATTAGATCCATTATGGTTTATAGTTTTACTACAATTATTTTTATCGTTGAGCTTTAATTTAATGTTTTGAATTTGAGAATCAGAAAAAATAATCACAATTTCATCGTTTATCTTCCCGATATTAATAAATTGATTATTATCTATAATTACTTTTTCATTTTTAAATTCCATATTATAATATTATAAGAAACTTTTTCTTTTAAGATTTGAAATGCAGAATAACTAAGAATGAAAACCTAAATGTTTTATTTTTTTTGCAATATAAAATTTGAAAAGCAATACATGATTTGACAAGCAAAAATATAACGGGAAAAATTGAACTAAAACTTTATTAATAAAACCTATTATATTAATGGAAAAAGATCACCGGGGTGACCAAATTAATCAAAAAGTAGATATTATAAAAGTAGGTAATGATTTTATAAACTATTTTTATAATAATTGGTTGAATGATCCATCAGCTTTAGTAAATACAGTAATAAAAAACCATACTAGACTGAAATTTTCTAATTGTGTGTATCAAGGAGAAGATTTATTAAAATTCTTAATATTAACCAAAGAAAAGGGTATTTCTTTTCAGATTGCAAATGTTGAGATTATGGATTCAGGAGCTAGAAGAGCGGATATTTTAGTTACTGGTAAAGTACGAGAGTCTCATAACACAAATGAATTACTTAATTATTGTCAATACTTTACAATTGCCAACATAAAAGACGGATGGTTTATTCACAATTCGTTATTGAGTATTTTTTAAATTAATTTTAATTTTTTTAGAAAAATATTAAATAAACTTTTTTTAAAAAGTTTTTCTAAAAGTAAGTAATAATGAAAATAAATTCTTATAGTTTACAAGGATTAAGAGATTCAAATGAAGATCAACATGTTCATTTTTTGAATTTAGAGGGAGAAGAAAGAAATATTAATAATATAAATTTTGTTGGAGTTTTTGATGGTCACGGAGGTAAATTAGTCTCAAAGTTCTTGAAAAAAAATATTCCAAAACATTTTGCTAAAAACATAGATACTACAGTATATACCAATTCAAATTCTGCATCAAAATTTTTAAATGGTGTATTCAATGAAGTTCAATCAAAATTAGAAACAAAACATCCAAGAGCTGTGAATTATACAGGTTCAACTGCATTATGTGGAGTTATATCAAAACATCCAACATTAAATAAAAGAATTCTTTGGATCGCAAATGTTGGAGATTCAAGAGCAGTAATGTGTAACTCAAAAGATGAAGCTGTACAATTATCTCAAGATCATAAACCAAATTCAACATCAGAGAAAAAAAGAATAGAAAAATTAGGTGGTAAGATTAAGTATGATGGATCAGATTGGAGAATTAATGATTTATCTCTATCTCGCGCATTTGGAGATTTAGAGTCAAAACCATACATAACTCATTTACCTCAAATATTTAAATATAACCTAAACAAAAATGATAAATTTATTATTTTTGCTTGTGATGGTTTATGGGATGTGTTAAGTAATAAAGCATCTATTAGTTATGTAAATTCTTTATTGAAAAAAAATTATAAAGGAAATTATGCCGAAAAACTAGCTGAAAAAGCGATTAAAGAAGGATCTACTGATAATGTAACAACTGTTATTTTATTTTTAAATTAAGCAGTTGATACTGGAATCCATTTCTTAAAATTTTTATCATATCTGCATAAAAACTTCTTCGCATCATCTGAATCCAATACTTTTTTACACATATGAGATGTTTTTAAATTAGGAATATGAGCTATACCTAATTTATCATCATCTTCATTTTCATAAATATTAAATACGTCTGGTATTTCTGTTGATCTTAACCATAGTTTTTTAACTTTACCTTCGTTCTCATAAGAATAAGTTCTACATTTTAGGTAATCTGTTAAATTTACTATCAGGTCATAACTTTTGGCTTCAATACTGTTGTCACTTGTATTAGTTGTAGTAATACCTACCTTTTCCTGTTTTTTATCCAAGTATACAACATTTATTCCAGAATATTTTGGATAAAATACTAAACCTTGACATTTGACACTACAATTTGGTATAATATTTTCAATTAAATCTTTCAAGTTATCATATTTATTAAGTTTATTAATTTTAAATGTAAAATTTTTACATTTAGATCCTTTTGTAAATTGTGTTCTAATTACATTATCAATATGGTTTATTTTTTGGGACATTTCTAAATCGGTAACATCATTACCCATCAAAAAATAACAATCTTTAATTAACATGAAATACTTGTATATTGTCCTTGAGTTTTCATTAGTTATTGAATTGATTAATTTACAATCGAAAATAGTTCCTCTGAATATAGAACTGGAAGCCTCAATAAGAACTTTATACATATTAACTTTTTTAACATATACTTGATCTTTATGATAGGATAATCTTTTTTTATCAACAGCCACACAAAATTTAGTTCCATCGATAACTAGAAATAGTAAAAGATAATTGTATCCCATAAAATTTGGAGTAACATAATGTTCATTATCTTTCAAAAATTGCAACCTCTGAATATTACTTAGCATATTGTATCTATAATTTGATAGGTTTATAGAATTAAATAGGAAATCAATGATCTTGTTCTTTAATCCAAGATCATTGATAATAATTGATTCGCTCATTCCAAATTTGATTGTTTTTTTATCCATTTATATATATAAACAGTATTTTTTTATATATAATTGTTCAATTTTTCCTGTAAATGTAGTATTTTTTTGCTTGAAACTTTAAAAAGTTTCTAATTTATTATGGGAATTTTAATCTAATTTTGAATATGGATCAAAGCTGGAATTGTATATGTTTGGGAAAACATTTTTTTCTTGATATGATTTTTCATCATATATACCATAATCATTAGATCCAAATTTAGTAGTTTTTCCATTTTTTTCAATTTCAAAGTTTTTAACTGGATCATTCTTAAAATCTTTAATCATTCCATTATAAACTTGTCTAATTGATTTTGGTTCTTTACAATCTATTTTTAAAGAATTATCAACTTCGGAACCTTGGATTCTTGTTTCATATCCTTCTAAATTTGTATATTCTGGTTCAATAAAAACTCCCGATTTAACTAAATTTAAATGTCTGTCTTTCATTTCTGCTAAAGAAGATTTGTCCATTAAAGATAGACCTTCATCTTTATGTTTTTTCTTATCATGAATTACTTTATCTTCTTTAATAACTTCATTAATTGCTTTTTCCTCTATAGCGTCAGTTTGAGTTTTTTTCTTGTAATTAAATTTAATATTCCCAGTCTTGACCAATTCTTTCTTGGTCTTCTTTAATATATCTTTCGGAGTTGTATCCTCTATCAAACCAAGAATCTTCTTCTCTGTCATATCTTTTATTTTCTTTTTTAATAATTTTGTATCCTTCATCTGATTTATCTTTTTTAAATTTTTTTTTTTTAATAATTTAGATTCTTCGGAATATTCTTTTTCATGATAAATTGGAGATTCTGATTCTTCATCAACAAATACATTTCTAGAAACTTCTTCATTTTCATTATCCTTCTTTTTTATCCATTTTTGATTTTTACTTGGTTTTTCTTCAATTTTGTTTGAATCAAAATGTTTATTAAATATTTCTTCATCTACCATTTCATTTTGAATAAATTTTAATTTATCACTATCTCTTGCTATTTCATCTCTTATTATTTCATCTCTTATATTTTGTTCCTCGCTTTCATATTCAGGAAAATAGCTTTTAGAATTGATTTCTTCTTCTATTTGTTGAGTTTCATCATATGCTAAAGATTCTTCATCTGGTATAAAAACTTGGTTCTTTTTGATAACCTTAGATACTGGTTTCAAACTTTTACTTGATTTTGTAAATTTTGTAAATTTACCAAATGTTTCATCTTCTTGATCTCCGGCTACCACCATATTAGTTTCTTCTTCTGCATAAGGTATTATAGATGTTTCTGATTCTTGTTCTTGTGAAAATTTACTTTTAGCTAGAAACTTTTTGAAATTATCTTCTTTATTAAGTTGTCTAACTGGTTTTGTTGAATCTAAAACTACTTCTTCATCTAGTGATTCTTCATCTACTGATTCTTCGTCACTTTCTATATATTTTGAATACAACTTACTAATCTTCTTTTTTGACATAGCTGGTGTTTCATCTGAAATAAATTGTGCATTTCTAGTATGATCTTCAATATTTTCTTCACTGATTACAGCATATCTTGAATGCTCTTGACGGGGGAGTATTTTTTCTGGTTTATTATGTTTTTTCCATTCTTCCATTTCAATATTTAGTTCACTAATAAGACTATCAGTTGAATCATTTAAATTTTTTCCAAATTGAGATATTTTCTCTTTTGTAGATTCTTTATATTTTGATAATACTTTATTAACTCCATCAAAAGATTCTTTTTTATGTCTTTTTACATATAAAAATACTATTATAAGTAATAGAATCATTAATAAATTATTTATATCAATCATATAAATTAAATGAGATTTTATAAAAAAAATAAAATTTGATTAATTTAAAGTAAAAATATTATATTATATTATTTAATGGATCTAATTGTTAATATTATGAAGAATCCCTTTGAAGAAGCTGATAAATTATCAATATCAGAACTCGAAAAAGTGATTGAATATGCTAGTGACAAATTTTTTAACGATGAGTCTGTAATATCGGACGCAATTTATGACATGTTAGTTGATTTTCTAACTTTGAAAAACCCAAAGAGCAAAGTACTAAAAAAAATTGGAGCAAATGTAAAATCAAAAGACAAAGTTAAACTAGATTATTATTTAGGAAGCATGGATAAAATAAAACCGCCTTCAAATAAATTGGAAAAATGGTTATCTCAATATTCCAATCCATATGTTCTGTCTGAAAAACTAGATGGAGTTTCCGCATTAATTATTTATAAAAATGATGGGTCAATTAAGTTATATACAAGAGGAACAGCTACACATGGGTTAGATATATCTCCTTTGTTAAAATATATTAATATGATACCTCATTTTGAATCAATGAAAGAATTTGTGACTAAAAATAAAATTAAAGCTAGTAAAAAAGAAAACATGATAGCATTCAGAGGTGAATTAATAATTAGCAAAGAAGAGTTTGATAAAAATTGGTCATCTACAAAAAGTAATGCAAGAAACACAGTATCTGGTTTAGTGAATAGTAAAAAAATAGATCCTATGTTAGCTAAATCAACAAGTTTAGTTATTTATGAATTGGTTGATCCAAATATTGAATTATTGGAGCAATTAAAATTAAGTAAAAAAGCTGGATTTAAAACTGTTCATCACAAAGAAGTTGACAAGTTGGATTTTGAATATCTTAGTAAGTATTTAAAAAATAGAAAAGACAAATCAAAGTATATAATAGATGGGATTATTGTTTCTAATAATTCTGTTCACGATAAAAATAAAGATGGTAATCCTGATTATTCTTTCGCATTTAAAGATATTCTAGAAGATCAAAAAGCAATAACAAATGTAATTGATGTAGAATGGTCAATATCTAAAGATGGATATATAAATCCTGTTGTTGTAATCGATCCAGTTGAAGTTGGAGGTGTTACAATTAATAGAGTTACTGCTTATAACGCTAAATTTATAGTTGATAAAAAAATTGGAAAAGGAGCTAAAATAGAAATAATAAGGAGTGGAGATGTCATTCCCAAAATAATAAACATTTTAAAAGAGGCATCAAAAGTTGAATTACCTAAGACAAGTTGGAAGTGGAATGAGACTAAAGTTGATATTATAACATGCGATATGAATTGTAAAGAGATTGAAGTCAGAAATATTCATTATTTTTTCTCATCATTAGATACAAAAGGAATGGGTCAAAAAGTTGTTGAAAAAATTTATGAATCTGGATTAAAGAATATCCCTGATATTTTAAAAGCAAGTAAGGATAATTTTTTAAGTGTAGAAGGTTTCAAAGATAAATCTGCTGAAAATCTAGTATTAGCAATAAAAAAAGCTGTTACAAATAATTCTCAAGGTTTAAACCTATATCAAATAATGAGTGCTTCAAATAAACTTGGTCATGGTATGGGTGAAGAACGTTGCAAATTAATTTTAAATGAACTTCCAAATTTAATGAAAGATTATAAAAAATGGTCAAAGAAAGAATTTATTGAAAAGCTTAAAAATATACCGGGTTTCGAAGAAAAAACAAGTCAGCAATTCGTTGATAACTTTCCGAAATTTATAACTTTTTACAACAAAATAGAAAAATATATTTTAATAAAAAAGAAAGCTGAGTCAAAGAAAAATACTAAAATAACTGGAAAAGTTATTGTAATTTCTGGCTTCAGAGATAAAGAAGTAGAAGAAAAGTTAGTGGAGTATGGTGCTAAAGTAGGTAGTACCGTATCAAAAAATACCAATATTTTAATTGTAAAAGATGATAATACAATTAAAGAAAAAACTGGAAAAGTTCAAAAAGCATTAGATTTAGGAGTCAAAATCATAACTAAGGACGATTTTAAAAAATTATTTAGCACTTAACTTCTTCTTTCTTATAAGAATAACAAGTTCCTTTATCATCTTTATATATATTTTTGTCAAGACTATCAATAGTAGGATATTTTATAATTACTTTAGGTTCTGGATGAATTACATAAAGGATCATAATACCAATGAACATCGATAATATAAAATAAAATAGAGTTATTTTTATCATTAAAATAGTAAAGAAAACATATTTTATTAAATATTTTTTACACTAAAAGCTTTTAAAAAAAAATTATATAAAATAGTAATGAAAGTGGAATATTTACAAACTTTTAAGAATAATGAAGAGGTACAAAAATTAGATGAAGAATTTATAAAAACAATTTCAACTTTATTTATTAAAAGTTATACAAAAAAAGTAAAAAAAAAATAATAAAACCAATTTCAAAATCTAATTTATTGAAAAACACAAAGCTTCAAAATTCAAAGGATAAGATTGAAAACAAAGTTAATTTATTATTAAATAAACTAAGTAAAGAAAATTTTGATTTAATAATAAAGGAATTTCTGAAAACTTTTCACACTTTAGATCAGGATAATTTTAACAAAGTACTAAAAGTGTTATATTTAAAAATAGTAAAAGATGACAAATTTAGTAAAATATTTTTTAATTTTTATTCGTTAATATCATCTATATATGTGAGAATATTTGATCTAAATATAAAGTATTTTATGGAGCTGATTCAAATTAAGACAGAATTTGATTATAATAATGGAGAATTAGAGGATGATTTTATTTTTTTAAAAAAAATTAATAATGAAGAGTATAGAATTAATAATTTAAGACTAATAATTATGTTACTAGAAAATAAAAATTTAAAAGTAGATATAGTAAAGTTAATTTCAAAATATATAACAAATACTAATTATGTTCCTGATATAAATTTTTGGTTTTCAAAAGATTTAATTAAAAAGAAAGATCCAGTTGAGAATTACCATGAAATATTAATTAGTAAAATATCAAATATCCATGATAACAGAAGTTTAGTTTTACTTAAAAATTTATTAGAAATTAATGATATTAAAGTTGAAGAAGAAAGTGAAGAAGAAACAGAATATACATTAGATTTAAAAGATGATAGTAATAAATCAAACTATGAGATAGAGATAGAAAATATAGTCGAAGAATTTTTATTATTAGAAGACTTTGATGAAATTACAACTTTTTTGGAAAAAAATAAGAAAATTAATGATTGTAATAAAATCTTTACTTACAATTTGATGAATATATATTTTAATAATAACATGAAAAATTATGATAAATTTAAAAAATTATTTGTAAATTTGAAAAAAAATAAATTAATTAAATCAGAATCAATGAAAGATATATTAGTCGAACTAATAGATAAAGAAGGTAAAGAAGATTATATGAATTTTGATATTAAAGTAGATAAAATAATTGACATTTTTAAAATAATTCAGGTTAAGATAACAAAAAAATTTGTTGAATCAATTAAAAAATCTGCATAAAACCAACTATATAAAAAATTTGACAATTTTATTAAATACAAATTGAATATATTGAATAATGTCTGAATCTGATAGTGAAATCGAAGGATATTGCGGAAATTGTAATATCTTATTAGACTATTATAGAGATGGTTCTATTGAAGATGGTTTTAGGTGTAATAACTGTTATTGGGAAGATGTAGGTGAAAGAGGTAATTTAATATTTCCTGATTATAGAAAAAGTAAAAAATCCATATTTAAAAAAAAAGATTAATTTATCTGAAATAATTATTTAAATACAAACTTTTGTTTGTATTTAATGTTATCAAACAGATTTTTAAAAAAAGTAAATAATTACAAAAAGTTAATATCAACTATCTCTATTAATGGTATCAAAGAAAATATCATTGAAAGAAGTGATTATCCTTTATCTAAATGTCAAGATATTTTAAAGGATAAAAAGGTAAGTATAATTGGTTATGGTCCTCAAGGACGTGGTCAATCGTTAAATTTAAGAGATAATAATATTAATGTTAGTTTAGGTTTAAGAAAAGGTCCAAGTTGGGATAAAGCCTTAGAGGATGGTTGGATTGAAGGAAAAGATTTATTTGAAATGGAAGAAGCTTGTGATAAAGGTAATGTTATACAATATTTATTATCTGATGTTGGTCAAATAAAGCAGTGGGATATAGTTAAATCTCATTTAAAAAAAAATGATACATTATATTTTTCACATGGATTTGGAATTACTTATAAGGATAAAACAGATATTATTCCACCAGAGAATGTTGATGTTGTATTAGTAGCTCCTAAAGGTGCTGGTAATACTGTAAGAAACCATTTTGTTGAGGGAGGTGGAATCAATGCATCATATGCTATTCATCAAGATTTTACTGGAAAAGCAAAAGATACGACATTAGCACTTGCATTTGCAATTGGATGTGGTCACGCTTTTGAAACAACTTTTGAAAAAGAAGTTTATAGTGATCTTACTGGAGAAAGATGTGTCTTAATGGGTCTAATTCAAGGAGCATTTTTAGCTCAATATAAGGTTTTAAGGGAGAATGGACATAGTCCTTCTGAGGCATACAATGAAACTGTTGAAGAAGCATTAGAGAGTCTATTTCCTCTAATATCTGCACAAGGAATGGATTGGTTATATTCAAATTGTTCAACTACAGCTCAACGCGGAGCACTAGATTGGGCACCAAGATTTGAGTTTGTACTAAAACCAGTAATTGAAGAATGCTATAAAAGTGTACTAAATGGACATGAAGCTGACGTTGTTATTGAGTCAAATTCATCACCGGACTATCGTGAGAAATTAAATAAAGAATTAAAAGAAATAGATTCACAAGAACTATGGCAAGCTGCTAAAGTTCTAAGAAATTTAAGACCATCAAGTTAAATATCCATCATTAATATTCGAAACTAGTTTTCTATATTTATCTAAATATCCAATTAATTTAAGTTCTGGTTTTTTTATATTTTTTTCTCTAATTAATAATTCTTCATCACTAACATCTAAATTAATATTATTAGTATCAAGATTTATACTAATCATATCATCATTTTTTATTAAAGCAGTAATACTTTTATCTTTAAAAGCATCAGGTAAATGCCCAATTAAGATTCCTGTTGATCCTCCAGAAAATCTTCCATCTGTAGCAAATGGTGGTATTGATGTATTTAATGAATTAAAATATCCTATCAAAGCACTAGTTGGAGTTAACATTTCAGGACATCCTATAGATTCTCCTTGGTATCTTAAAATTATAAAATTATTTGTTTTTATCTCATCATTCTCCAAAGCCTTAAGCATTTCATCTTCTGAATCATAAACTCTAGCTTTTCCTTCAAAATAATTATTTTTTATAAATTTAGAATTAATTTTTGAAATAGCTCCTTGTTTAGCCATATTACCTTTTAGTATTTTGATATGACTAGAATCTTTAAAAGGAGATTCTAAAGGATAAATTACTGAATCTCTAAATTGCATTTCTTTAGCTTTATAATTATTTTCCCAAAGAGTTTTTGTTGTCACAGTCATACAATCTCCATTTAATATATCTTTTTCAATTAAATATCTAATTAATGAAGATGTACCTCCTTTTTTATACAAGTCATCCATAACAAATTCTCCATGAGGTTTCATGTTAGTTAATACAGGTAAATTCTCATATTTTTTAAAATCTTCTAATGTTAAATCAACTCCAGCTGTTTTTGCCATGGCTAATAAATGAATTACACCGTTTGTTGAACCTCCTATAATTGTTAAGAATTTTACAGCATTCAGAAAAGATTCTTTGGTCATAATATCTAATGGTTTAATATCTTCAATAATCAACTTCTTTATTACATCACCTGAGTTATGACATTCTACTATTTTTTCATTTGATAAACTCATATTAGATGAACTATTAGGTAAAGTCAAGCCCATCACTTCTAACAAACATGCCATAGTATTTGCTGTATAGAAGCCAGAACAAGATCCACAATTGATGTCACATGATTTTTCAATAATATCTTGTCTTTCGATATCACTTATTTCACCTTTCAAATATTTACCATAAGCTTCAAAAGATGATACTATATCTAATTTTTCAATATTATTTTTACCACTTCTAAATGTTGGTTTCATAGATCCTCCATAAATTATGAATCCTGGTCTATTTACTCTTGCTAAAGCCATTGCTGATGCAGGTAAATTCTTATCACAACCAGGTACTAAAATACTTGCATCATAATGTTCACCATTAATTATTGATTCCATAGAATCTGCTATTAATTCTCTAGATGGTAGAGAATATCTCATAGCATCTGTGCCCATTGTTTTACCATCTGATATTCCAATTGTATTATATCTCATGCCTAAAAATCCTCTCGCTTCTGTGCTATCTTTTACTAATTTAGAAATTCTGTCTAGTTTTGCATTACATGGATTCCCTTCAAACCAAACAGTACCAATTCCGATTTGAGCTTTTTTTAGATCATTCTTGTCAAATCCCAATGCATACAACATAGCTTGTGCAGATCCATTTTTTTTAGATTGAGTAATGTTTTTAGAAAATTTATTCAAATTTGACATATTACTAAAATTAAAAGTTTAATTTTTAAAATAGTTTTACTTAAATAAATATTTTTTCTTCTAGGTAATATTAAAAATCGAATGATAAAAAATTTTATGAAAAACTTTAAAAGATCCTATCACGGTTTAACAGGTGGTGAAATCATCTATAAGAAATTACTAGAAAACAAAGTTAGTGATGTTTGGCTTTCTACAGGTGGAGCTGTTATGCCTCTAGTAGATGCTTTTCATAATGGTGAAATAAATTATTATTTACCATCACATGAACAATCTGGAGGACATTCGGCCGCTGGTTATGCTAAATCTACTGGTAGAACCGGAATTTCTATAGTAACCTCAGGACCTGGTTTTACCAATAGTCTAACTCCATTAACAGATGCAAATAATGATTCAGTTCCATTTATTTTATTATCTGGTCAGGTGCCTTTGTCATCAATGGGAACTCAAGCTTTTCAAGAATGTCCTTCTGTAGAAATGAGTAAACCAGTAACTAAATGGTCTTACTGTGTAGAAAAAGTGGAAGAATTGCCATTTGTTATTGACGAAGCATTTAATGTAGCAACTTCTGGCAAACCCGGTTCAGTTCATATTGATTTGCCAAAATGTATAACTTCATCAAAGTTAACAACAGATAGTTATTATAAGAAAAAGGAATCAAAAAATAGAATCAAGAAAGTTGATTTTAATAAAGATATTATTATTAATTTAATAAATAATTCAAAACAACCTGTTATTTTATTAGGACAAGGGTGTAATAATTCTTATGATTTGCTAAGAGAATTTGCAAAAAAGTCAAATATTCCTGTAACAACAACTATTCATGCAATGGGATGTTTTGATGAGACAGATGATTTATCTTTAGAATTTTTAGGTATGCATGGAAATCCTGCAGCAAATTATGCAATACAAAGTGCTGATTTGATAATAGCTTTAGGAACTAGATTTGACGATAGAATTACAGGAAAGGTAGATTCCTTTGCACCAAATACATTTGAAGCTTTTATCAATGGTTATGGTGGTATAATTCATGTAAATATAAATGATAATGAAATTGGTAATATAATAGAATCTCAATTTAATTTTAATATGGATTGTAAAGATTTTTTAGAACAAATTAATCCATTCTTAGAATTTAAAAGTAGAATTAATTGGTTTGAAAAAATAAAAAAATGGAAATTAGATTACCCATTTAAATATACCGAATATAAAAATAAAATCAAAACTCAACAAGTAATTGAAGGAATTAATAATTTTTTGCTGGAAAAAAAAGTCAAAAACTATTTTATATCAACTGGAGTTGGTAATCATCAGATGATGGCCTCTCAATTTATCAAATGGAAATATCCCAAGACTTTTATTACTTCAGGTAGTTTAGGAACAATGGGTGTAGGCTTACCATATGCAATTGGATGTATGATTGGTAATCCAAATAGTTTAGTTATTGATATAGACGGTGATGGATCATTTAATCATAGTCTGCATGAATTAAAAACAGTTAACGATTATAATTTACCTATTAAAATTGCAATTATGAATGATTCACGATTGTCAATGGTTAAAGCTTGGGAAAAACTTTTTTATGAAGAAAGATATACTGCTACAGATTTAGGAAAAAACCCTAATTATGTAGAATTAGCTGAATCATTTGGAATCAAAGGAATAAGATGTGACAATAAAGATGATTTAGAGTCTACTATAAAATATTTTTTAGAATATGATGGTCCTATTCTATGTGATTTTGTAGTAAAAGAAGATTTATGTTTACCATTAGTTGCTCCCGGTTCAGCAATTGATAATATGATTTTAACTAATGAATTTACTATTAATCCAGAATCAATGCCTCCCGGTTAATTATTTTCAATGTATATATTAGATAAACAACCTACTAATTGTAATAAAGAATCATTTCCTTCATTTACTTTAATATAACTGAAGCTAATTATTTTAAATAACTTCATTTTCTTTTCCTCACTTAGATCAAGTTCACTATTTGGTTTTACCAAATAATCTAAAAAGGTTAATAGGATATCACTCGCATTATATCCATTTTTGTAAAGTCTTGTTAGCTCAATAACACTATCCTTAAATTTTTTATGCAAACATAAATCTAAAATATGTTTTATATAATCAGGTTTTGGTTTATCTAATAATTTATAAAGATTTTCTACACTTAGTTCACCATATGTATATTTTATACATTCTAAATTATTTATAGATTTTCTAATATCCTTATCTGATATAAATACTAATTCATCAATAGACTCTTTATCATATGATATATTTTCTTTATTACAAATTTCAATTAATTTGTTATTAATAAAATCATCTTTAAGTTTTGGATAATTAATTATCATGCATTTTGATTGAATACTTTCATTAACTTTTGTAGAATCATTACATATGAAAACAAACCTACAGTTTTTTTTATATTCTGCAATAATATTACTTAGTAAATTTTGAGCTTTATTAGTTATACTATCAGCTTCGTCTAATATAATTAGTTTTTCTGGACTATTTGTCATTTTTTGGCAAAAAGGTATAATAGTATTATTAATAATTGACAAACCCCTATCATCTGATGCATTTAATTCCAACACATTTTCATGATAATCTTCCGTATATATATTTTTAGCAATTATAAGAATAGTAGAAGTTTTACCAGTACCTGGCTCTCCTGTTAGAATCATATTAGGTATTGATTTATATTCAATAATTTTGTAAATTTTTTCTAGTAAAAATGAATCTAATAAAATTTCATCTGTATTTGACGGTCTATATTTTTCAATCCATGGCAAGTCAATTTTTTTGTCAATAATTCTATCCATTATATAATATAAATAAAAAAGTTATTTAAATAGCTTTTTTATCTATAAAGTTTACTCTACTAAAGCATGCTTTAAAACATCATCTATATGCTCAATTAAAACCACTTCAAAATCATCTCCTTCTGGTGATAAACCGTCTCTTCTCATTTTCTCTAAATCTTCTTCATTTTCTTTTGGAATTAAAGCTTTTGAAACACCAGCTCTTTTTGCTCCATTTAATTTTGCATCAACCCCACCAATAGCTGTCACTCTTTTACATAAATCAATTTCACCAGTCATTGCAACCTTATTATTTACCTTTTTACCAGACAATATGGAGTAAATGGCTAATGTCATTGCTGCACCTGCTGAAGGACCATCTTTTGGAGTAGCTGCTTCTGGAGTATGAATATGTAATCCAAATCCTTTCTTATCATGTCCATCAGTAATTAATTGATCTTGTTTTTCTTGAGATAATAAACTGAATGCTATTTTTGCTGCATAATTAACTGACTCTTTCATAACTTCTCCTTGTTTTCCAGTCATTGATAACTCTAACATTTTATCTGCTGGATATTTCATTACTTGGATAATTGTTAAACCTCCAATTCCTGTTGTAGTTGCATAAAGACCATTTACTAATCCAATACTTGGTTCATCTGCAATTTTCTTGACTCTTACTTTTGGTTTGTTTTCAAATAATAATTTTATATAATCTTCTGTCACATTAAATGGTGTTACATATTTGTCAAAATCATGAAATCTATTTAAATTTACATCCCTAACAATCTCTTGAATTTTCTCTTTTATTTTTCTTACACCTGCTTCATTTGTATAAGTCTCTATTAAATAAATAATCATATCTTCTGAAATTTTAATTTCAGAGTCGTTCAAACCTACTTCCTTTAGTATTTCTGGTAACATATAGTTTTTGATTATATGTACTTTCTCAGGTAGAGTTAAAGGATTTGTCTCTATAATTGTTATTCTATCTTTTAAAATTGGATCAATTAATGAAACATCATTAAAAGAAAAAACAATCAAAGCTTTTGATAAATCAAGTTTTATTCCTGCAAAATATTTATCCTCAAATTCATCATTTTGAGTTCCATCTGTTAAATGAGTTAATATAGATATAATTTCTCTTCCATGTTCTGTCTGTGAAACTTTATCAATTTCATCAATAAAAATTATAGGATTCATACACTTGCTACTTATTAAAATATCAACAATTCTGCCCCATGTTGAACCAACATATGTAAAATTATGACCTACCAAAGTTGACCCATTAACTGACCCTCCTATTGGTAAAAATGCAAATGGTCTTGCTTCTCCGTCCTTATCAACTAAACATTTTGATAATCCATTTTTTGCTAATGAAGTTTTACCTGTACCTGGAGGACCTTGTAAACCTAATACTGCTCCTTTTGCTTCACCGTTAATCCATTGTGCAAATATTCTTTCTAATTGTGTTTTAGCTTCTTTGTGACCATAGACTGCTTCATCTAATTTATTTCTTACCAAAGATAGGTATCCAACTCTTTCTTCTAAATAATCTTCCCATTCTTTTTTAACTTTTTCCATTTTTTCATCATCGGTGACACCTTTTAAAAATTCTGTAATTTGTATATCTGATGTCAAATTCTCATCTGGGAATTGTAATTTTAATTTTTCGACAAAATCTGATTTAAATTCTAATATTTGGTTTTTACTAAAGGTTCCGAAAGGAACTTTTAAAAGACCATCTAACCACGATTGTGCCTTATTATCACCTTGGAAACTTGTCTTGATTGATTTAAGTTTTTCCATTGCTTTTGTTTTTACATCGTCATCAGTTTTCAACATAGAAATTCTTCTTTCATATGGAATATCAGAACTTGTTAACTTATCTAATTTAGCTTCATCTTCTTCAACTAATTTTTGGGAATCTTCTAAAAGTTCTCTTATACTATAATGTAATGATTCATATATCTCACCAGCTATATTTTGCTTATCTTTACTTTTTAAAACATCATATAATACATAAGCTAATTTTTGGTCATCTTCATTACTCATTAGCAACAAAGTAAGGATATCTACTTTTCTATATTTACTTGCCAATAAGAACTCATTAATTAATGATAATAAAGGTTTACCTTGAATTCCTTTGAAATCATGAAATTTTTTCTTTAACTCTTCACATAATTCATTAGTAGAACATGCTACTAAATCTCTTAAGTTTATTATTTTTAAATAATTGTTTTTGAAAGTTTTAGGAACATCATATAAATTGTAGGCCATAGCTGATCTATGATCTTTGTATTTTAAATCTACAAAAGGAATATTTCTTGATATATTTAAAACATCATCCTTGAAAACACCTTGGATTACCAAATACTTTTTATCAATTTTCAAATATACACAAGCTCCAAATTTATCTTCAAATAAACTTGCTGATTTATTATTTTTAGTTATTTTTATCAAGTCCCTATCCAATATACCAATACATTCTATCTTATTAAAATCATTATCTCTATTTCTTCCCTTTTTGGGAGATGTTTGTATCAGTTCATTTATACTTTTCAAAAAAGCTGGCATACTATTATCACCAACAATTATAGATGAAACTTTGCTACTGTTTCCATTTCCTCCAAGAAGAGACTCTAACAAATCTTTTGCCATAACAGCATTTTTTTTCTTAGGCTCTGTTTTGTTAGGTAATGGTATTCTATCTTTGTGTTCATCAGAATCCCAAATACAAATAGGTTTAAAAAATCTACTCAAAAATAGCAATTTTTCTAAATCATCGCTATTGAAATGTGAAACCCATTTACTTCCTCCAAATAATTCTAAAATATAATTTATGTTTTCAAAAGATATATGATTTGAATATTTTACCATCAATTTGTATACTTTGTATAAAGTAAGATTAATATTAATTATACTGTGCTCTTTTAGATGCCCCAGATTAATTTTATTAGGAATTGATTTAAGTTCATCATTAATTTCTTTCAACTCATCAAGAATTATCATAAAACAGGTATTAGTTCCAGCGTAAATATTAATCTTATTACAAGACAATAAGTTACTTAACATACTCATCAAAGAATCTTGATAAAATAGCAATTGTTTATTTATTTCATCAATCTCTGACTTTAAAAACCTGTATTTTCTTTGGAATAGTATCAATGCATTAACTTGCTCTAAAGTTAATTTACTAGTCATATTATAAGGAAGTGATATTATAATTTTAAATAAATATAAAAAACTAACTTTTTTTATAAAGTTTGTTTTTTTATTTTAAAAGTTCGTTTGCGATTTCTAGATATGTACTTTTGCTGATTTCTAAATCTATTTTTATTACTTCATTTGAATCTGAAATTTTAAACTCAAAATTCATTCTAATTTGCTTTTCATTGTTTTCATCCTCTTCAACTATAAACTCAATTTTTGGAACTTCACTGTCGTCATCAATTTTTGATTCAATAAATTTATCTAATTTAGACTTTTTACCCGACTTTTCCTTAAAATGATTTACAGAACTTATCATATTATCATCATCCTCATACTCATCAGTCAAATAAAATTTCTTTAATATATTTTTTACCATCTAAAGAAACTTATAAAAAATTTCATTAAAATTTTTAATTATTTTATAAACCATTTATAAATGTACCAGGAGGACATGGAAGATCACATTTATATATTCTATCATGACCATAGGAAAAAAAGTTTACCATTCGATGGCTGGTATCATAACTGTGTATTTTGTAGTAACATTTGTTCAACTAAAGTAGATTATTTATATAGAGATACTAAATTTAAAATTCAACTATGTAATGATTGTAAATTATCAAATTTGTTAGATAAAGTAAAATACCAAGATAAAATTAATGGTTGGATAAATGCTAATGTAATATTTTATAAGAGAAAAAGATGTATTTGTTTTTAATATATCTTTTTGCTATACAAAGGACTAAATATAAAATGTTTTAAGAAAAGAACTTTATATTTTCTTCGTAAAAAGTGCAATCCAAAATCAATTTTCTAAAAGTTTATAATAATGGATTATAATAAATTATTAAAAAAATTTGATACTTATTATGGATATATCTTAAATAATAATAGCAAAAAATTTACAAAAGTTGTTTCTGGAAATAATAAAAAGGAAATTTTTAATTTTTTAAAAAAATATACAAATAAAAAATTTAACGAGACGAAAATAGAACTTTATAATGTTGTTTTAATAAAAATTAAAAAGGTTGAATATAACCCTAATCAACCTATTAAAATGGTTTTTGGACCAATTAAATTAGAAATTGATTTTTTTGAAATAACTAAAAGATTCGCAATAAAAACAAATAATTTTGAAAATAGAAATAATCATTTGTTTTATACAATAAAGTTTCTTGAAAATAATAAAATATCAAAAAAGCATTTTAAAAAAATGATACAACTGGCAATAAATAATAAATTAGAAAAAAGATTATTGGCACCAAAAACTATTGATCAATTAATTTAAGCATATTTATCTTTACCAATAGTATTAACTAAATTATCTTTTTCTTTTTCAGTTAAATTATCACCAAATTTGTAAGGATCTTGTTTTCCATCCCATGAAGCTTGGAAATTATTTAATCCAAATCTTGGATTATCTAAGAAACCACCCATAAATGAATTACAAACTGAGATTGAGTCATAAACTGGTAATCCGGTTTCATATTTCAAAGCATCAGAATATGGAGGTAATTCAGTACATTCTAAAAGAATGCATTTGATTTTTGGATTTTTAGCGATTTCTTCTAAAGCAAGAGCTACAATTCCTGGAGTTACTCTTTCTACATCTACTTTTTCTCCCTTTTCAACAGCATCAAAACCATCAACATTTTGACATCCGACAATTTGAATTCTTGATTGATGTTCTGGTTTGACTGCACTCATTTCTAATAATTTTGGTAAAATAGGATCTAATGTTACACTATTAGCTGTAAATACAGCAATTGTTTCACCTTTATCATAACAAGCACATAATGAAGGTAGTTTTACTAATGAGGTTAAGAAAACTGGTTTATCAGTATGTTCATTAATTAAATCTTGAATATTAATCATGAAACCACAATCTCCTGTAATGCCAACTACATTTTTATCGTTTAAATATTTAACAGCATCAATACAGTTTAGTATAACTTCATCGGTAAGATCTCCAGTTTGACACATAGAAAATGTCAAACCTGGTACTACTCTATAGATAACATCATATCCATATGAGTCTGGATGATCAATATCACCTGGAGCTGGAGGATAATCGTAATCTAGTCTGATTATACCAAGAATTGGAGCTTGAAGTTTTAAAGGTGTAGATCCTACTTTTTTAACTTTTCCCAAGTCAGATATAGGTGCTTTAACAACTGTATCTTCTTTCATAATAGGTGCTTCTGGTAAAATAGTTTCATCATTACCTCCTTTTATTCTTAGATCTAAATATTTTTTTTTGTATTTTAAATACTTATTTTGAAAAGTATTATTCATATAAAACTTACTAGAAATAAAAAAATTTGAATAAAACTTTTAAAAAAAAAATTTGATATCTTCTAATGTACAAAAACGGTTTGATAATTATTAATCAGAATTGTAATATCACATCCAAAGCTGAAAATCTTCTGCAAAAAATATTCAAACAAGGAAATACTGGTATGATAGTATCTTTAAATCCTTCTGAACTAATTAATGTGTTTGAAAAACAAGATCACGTTATTGTTGCTGGAGGAGATGGAACTATTTTTTCTATATTGCAACTGATTTTCGATAAAAGAATACCAATTGCTCATTTTCCTATTGGTACAGGAAATGGTCTGTATAATTCTATTATTAAGAATAAAGAATTTGATTTAGATTCTATATACAATAACTTGAATATTGCAATCCAAAATGATAAAAAAGTTAGTATTGATACAATGACAATAAAGTTTCTAAATAGTGGAAATATTCTAAGAAGCTTCTTATTTATATCATGTGGTATTTTTTCTAATATTGACCTAAAGTCAGAATGGCTTAGATTTTTAGGAGAATTAAGGTTTACAATAGGTGGTATAATTGAATTAACAAAATATTTCTTAAATTGTAATAAATTTAATGCAGAATTAGAATATAGTGACGAAGAAGGTAATTATATAAAAGTAGAGGGAATGTTTGTTTTTTTCTTAGCTAGTAATTTATCTCACACTAGTAAATCATCTATAACTTCTCCTTACTCGAGACATGATGATGGTTTTATTTATCTATCATATCTCACAGAACCTACATCAACTTTTACTTTGTTACAAATCTTATTAGGACTTGAAGATGGATCTTATATTAATAAATTAAATTATGTCAAAACAAAATGGTTTAGACTTTCTCCTGAAACTGGAATATACGATATTGACGGCGAAAAAATAGATTCATCTCCAATAGATGTATCAATTAATCCATCAAGTATGGATGTCTTAATTTAATTAAAATTGATTTAATTTGCTATTGAATTAGACTAGATATAATAATGGAAACTATAGTAATTTTTACTGATGGATCTACTTTAAATAATCAAGTTAAAGGAAATAGAAAGGGTGGTGCCGGAGTTTTTTTCGGAGATAATGATAAAAGAAATTTATCTATATCTTTGGTAGAAACTGACAATTTTAAAGTTACAAATCAAGTCGCAGAACTAACCGCATGTATTGAAGGTATTGAAAAAATAATATCATCTGAAGATTGTAGTAAAAAAACCATTATAATTTATACGGATTCCATGTATATTGTTTCAATGATCAATTCGTGGGCTATAAATTGGGAGAAGAACGGCTGGAAAAAAAGTGATGGTAATTTAGTTCAAAATATTGATCTAGTAAAAAAATTATACTATTACTCTGTTAACAACAATACTAAATTTATTCACGTAAGAAGTCATCAAAAAGAACCTCCTAAAGATAGTAATAATTATACTGTATGGTATGGAAATAAAGAGGCAGATAGACTAGCGGTTGAAGCAGCGAATAGTTAATAGCTAGTAATATATAGAATGAAGTTTAATTTAAATAAAATTAATTTAAAAAATATTAACCTCCATAAAAATACAATAACTAATACCATTTTATTTAATGGATGGGCAATTCATGAATATTCTTCATTGATTAATTATGATATTAATATAGAACCAGAGTATTTAACAATTTTACATATTATGACTCTAGTTTGGCAATATGTTGGACTATTTATAATTGCTCATGATCTTCATCATGATAGAAAACCATCTAAATATGATTCAACATTAGGTAGATTAAGTTTATTATTATATGGAGGTTTCATGTTAGAAGATTTTTCCGAAAAACATAGAGAACATCATGTTTTTCCTGGAACAGATCAAGATCCTGATTTTTATGACGGAAATGCAGTAGTTTGGTATTTAAATTTTATGAAAAGATACATAAACTTGAAACAAATATTTATTCAATTAGGATTCTACTTTATTTATAAAAATTTAGGAATTACAAATGAAAACATGATTTTATTTTGGGCTTTACCATCACTTTTAGCTTCAATTCAATTATTCTTTTATGGAACATATTTACCACATGGAAAAGATGGAGAAATAAAAGATACAAATTTACCAAGATGGTTACAAACTTTAACTTCTTATAATTTTGGTTATCATGTTAAACATCATGCAAGTCCAGAAACAAAGTGGCAAGATTTAGATTAAAAAAGAACTTTTAAAAAGTTTCTTTTTTTATATATAGAATGGAATTGTCTGATATTCTATTATTAGTTTTAGGATTTTCTGTAATAAAATTAATTAAAAAAAAGAACAAAGAAAAGATGACAGGAGGTGGAGAAGATATGCTAAATATCTATGATGAACCACTAGCCGCTTGTGGTACTCCAAATATGAATAATGGATATTGGGATGCTGAAGGTAAATGCAGTGAACTTGGTGGAGGAGTTCATGAAATTTGTGTTAGAAAAATTGCTAAAAATACTCCAGGTTTTTCAGAAATAACAGGTCAGTCAAATTGGTCTGATGGAAGAGGAGAAGATAATCATTGTGTTTGTTTAGGAGCATGGTCTTTATATAATGCTAAACTAAATAAAAATGATTCTGATAAAAATGTTTTAAAATGTGATGCTATTCCAAAAAATTCATTATCAAAAGATTATGTTAGTAAATTTTCTGAAGGATGGAATAAATGGAATGGTTTAGAGTTTGACAATCAAATTTTGGATGGAGTTGAATCATTAATGAAAAATTGTTATAAACCTGATAGTAAAAAATCTGAAAAATTAAGGAAAAACTATTGTAAATTTGCTAGCGAAATAAAGTCGCTCCAAAACTCAATAACGTACAAGAGTTTATGCAAATAAAAATTGATTTTGGGAAAGAAAAAATTTTTTTCTTTTCCTCAAAACATTCACGAAGTGAATTCACTTAGTCATTTGCGTAGCAAAAAGATATATTTATTTGCTTCGCAAATGACATTACGAAGTATAGTTTGAATAGCCAAATAAAAATT